>ENA-OQJZ01000310-OQJZ01000310.1-human-gut-metagenome-genome-assembly--contig:-NODE-310-length-32959-cov-3.802810_pt1 | contig 32959 bp, 29 predicted proteins | sample MGYA00242618_ERZ504785 | MGnify/ENA primary metagenome ERZ504785 (study PRJEB26092, sample SAMD00036354) | human gut metagenome | host: Homo sapiens | study: EMG produced TPA metagenomics assembly of...
GTTTTAGCAGCAGTCCTTCATAGTCTTTCCTTCGCCGCACAATCCTTCAAAGTCCTTTGTAAATGCGCCTACTGCAGCGGTTACAGCATCGTTTTTGATCAGTCCCTCTATGACATCCGGTGCGATGGTTGCAGCACCGATCCCATAGGCACAGAGTTCCAGTACCTGCTGTGAATTCTTAAAACTGGCTGCAAGTACTTCTGTCCTCATACCATTTCTTTTGAAAATATCATGAATATCTTTAGCTGTTTTCAATCCATCTGCACCCAGATTATCTATACGGTTCACATAGGGTGCCGTATAATCGGCTCCAGCTTTGCCTGCCAGGAAAGCCTGCATACGGGTATAGACAGCAGTGGCTGTCACATTCACCCCTTCCATCTTCAGTGCCTTTATTGCCTTAAGCCCTTCTCTTGTAACAGGAACTTTAATATATGTATTCTCGCCCAATTCCTTTAAAATTCTGCGGGCATCCTCAAGCATTCCTTCTGCATGGCCCGCAACAACCTGCACATGAAGTTCTGCTTCCTGACCTATGTATTCCCGAATTCCTTTTAAGATTTCAAAGGGCGGTTTTCTGGTTTTTGCAAGTATTGTGGGATTGGTGGTAACGCCGTCTACAGAATAAACACCGTATATTTCCCGTATCTTTTCCAAATCTGCATCATCAATTAAAATTTTCATATTTCTTGTCCTTTCATCCTTTTTATGGTTATATCACATTTATCACTCCGTTAGCCCTGGCAATCTCCTTCTTTTTCTCCAGTTCCTGGCGAGAATATGCCTGAGGATTATTCTTGAAACAATAGGCTTTATCCACAAGCTGATACTTTGCTTCCGCCAATGGATTATAGTTCAACAGTTCATAAAAAACCCCTTTGTAGATCCCCGATATGAAACTGCTGATACCTGCAATATTTTCCCGGCTTGTGGTAAGTCCCGGGATCATGGGTGTGCGAATAATCACACTATCCCTCTTCTCACCTTCCAACAGCAGACGGATATGGCCTTTGATACGTTCATTACACACACCTGTGTATTTTTTATGTGTTTTTGAATCAAATATCTTAAAATCAGCATAAATCAAATCCACCAATGGAATTACAGATTCAAGAATCTCTGTATCTACATATAAAGCACTCTCTATTGCTGTATGTACCTTTCTTTTTCTCATTTCTTTGAGAAACGGAATCAGAAAATCCGGTTGGCTCAACGGTTCTCCTCCTGAAAGGGTTACCCCTCCCCCATACCGGTAAAATGGGGCATCCTTCATAACGGCTTCCGCCGCCTGACTGACAGTCATGACTATACTATCCCACCGGATTGCACCTGACGGGCACTCTTCTATGATGTACTCCCAGTCCTCCTTCCTAGTGGCATCAAGCCTTATCTGATTCCCTTCCTTTACGATGCCCCCATGCTCCGCAAACCGGCAGCAGGTTCCGCATCCAATACACCTGTTTGAGAAATAGATAGGCCTAACCCTTGTGCTGATTCCTTCAGGATTATGGCACCATACACATGATAGAGGGCATCCTTTTAAAAATACAGTGGTACGAATACCTTCCCCATCGTGAGTGGAAAAACGGCGGATATCAAATATAGTTCCTGTATTTTCATTCATGATTCTCCTCCTGCCAATTCCCTCCCCTGTTTTCTTTCACTGATTAACATGCCCATCATATACCTGCATAACTGGTTCTTGCAATTATTTCATCCTGTAATTCCTCTGCCAGTTCTGTAAAATACGCAGTATAACCAGCCACCCTCACTGTGAGGCTGTGATACTGTTCCGGTTTTTCCTTTGCCGATATCAAATCCTCTCTGCGTACAACATTAAACTGTATATGCGGTATCTCTAAATCAACAAAGGTTCTAAGAAACCGGACAAACTGATCCACGCCCTGCTCTGTCTCAAAAAATTCCGGCAGAAATTTCATGTTCAGCAATCCGCCGTTGCTGGCCAGACTTTTATCCAGCCTGGAAACAGATTTAAGCACTGCCGTTGGGCCCTGGGTATCCCGTCCGTACACAGGAGACATGCCTCCGTCAGCCAACGGTGTACCTGCATGCCTTCCATCTGGCGAAGCCCCCACATTCTCTCCCATAGGAACATGGGCTGATACAGTGTACATACCAGTATGGTATGTTCCTCCTCTGTAATTTCTATACCTGGATAAACGGTCTCTGAATCGCTCAGCCCATTTAGCTCCCAGCCGGTCCACCCACTCCACATCATTTCCATATTTAGGCGCTTTATATAATAAAATGGCACGCATGGTTTCCCATCCCTTAAAATCTGAATAAAGGGCTTCTAAAAGCTCCGCCGCCGTTATCCTGCGCTCATCATATACAAGCTTCTTAAGTGCTGCCAGGCTGTCTGCCAGATTAGCAACCTGAATCATCTGAATACCCGAGAAATTATAGCAAGCCCCCCCTGCGGTTACATCCATACCCTTTTCAATGCATCCATTGATAACAGCGGAAAGGAAGGGTGTGGGAAGAAGTTCCATATGAGCCTTCTCCACATCTTCACAGACCTTTACCATTAAATCTATATATTCTTCAAGATATTTTAAAAATACATCTTCAAGTTCCTGGAATGTTCTATAATGCCGTAAATCTCCATAATACGGAGCCATCTGCTTTCCAGTCAGCAGACACCTGCCTCCTGTCAATGCCAGTTCCAGAACCTTGTTCAGATTAAACATAGCTGCATCGCTCCACCCCAAATTATTACCCTGAGTGGTCAGCTCCACACATCCTACAATAGCATAATCCATAGCATCCTTTTCTTCTATACCAATTCCTTTAAGGGCAGGGATCACTGCTTCATCATTAAAAAACTGCGGCATTCCGCTTCCCTTAGCAACTACCCTTACAGCCTGTTTTAATAATTCATCTCCTGTTTTCCGATGAAGTCTTACGGACAAATTGGGCTGCGGCATTCCCAAATGCTCCTGGGCTTTCAGCATCAGAAAAGACAGCTCATTGACAAAATCCCTCCCCTCTTTATCCTGACCCCCCACCGCAACATTAAAGCCAATTGGAAATCCTGCAAAGTATTTTGCACTGTTTCTGTTCCTCATATAAACAATCTCATTAAACTTAATCCACAGGCATTCTATGATTTCCAATGCTCTTTGCCTGTCAAGGCGACCTTCTCTCCTGTCCTTATCATAATATTCCCATAACAGTTCATCCAATCTTCCCGGCGAAAATGAAGAGGCATTGGATTCCATATGCAGAATTACAAACAGGAACCATAGTGATTGAACAGCCTCATGAAACGTTTCCGGAGGCTGTTCAGAAATTCTGCCACAAATACGGGCCAGTTCCAGAAGTTCTGTTTTTCTGTGAGACGGGATACTATAAGACACATTCAAGCCCTGTGCCATCTGCTCCAAAAGCATCTGATACCGCCCCATGAAATGAATGGCTCCTGTCATCACAATGGAAACACTTTCATAAAAAATCTTTTGTTCTCCTACGGCCGTTTTAAGACATTGGTCTGCCTCCTGCCTGATTCCAGCAGGCCCTTTATGAAGCCATTTGCTGCAATCCGGACAGATATGCCCCTGGGCATGATCCTTCTGATTGATTTTCACGACTTTTGCTATGCGGTCAATCTCACTGCCGCAGCGCTGCCTTAGCACATTTTCCAGTGACTTCCCCTTCCAATATGGCTTAATCACTTCCCGAAAATATGCAATATCCTCCTGCCGGACTTGAAAGGGATCCTGGGCCCTGCCCGGGAGGCTTTCAAATTCCTGGTCAATCCAAGAAATACCGCTCTCAGGAAAGACAACACCTTGTCTGACTCCCTCTGTCCGATTCCCCACAACCAGTTCTTCCGGTTCTGCATGAATCTCCATCTGCTCCAATGCTGCCTTTAATGCCAGGGCACGCGTAAGTATTCTTGGCTTACCCTCATTTGCTTTGTATGTATCTGTAATAATCTTAGCCTGTTCAATGGACACATACCTTGGCTCCGTTAATACTTTTTCTTTTAAAATACATATGCGAGTACTCATAATCAGATTTTTCATATTCGCCGCCCCTGCCAATTCTCCGCATTATTATTATTTATTATTTTTTTATCCTGTTTATTCTGTTTTCAGTATATTCTTTATTACCTGTTCTGTCAATATTTTTATTATTTAATATATATTTATTATTATTATTTATTGTTTGTTATCATTATTTAAAAAACATGCTTCTGCCATCAAGACAAAAGCATGTTTCCTTCTATAATTTACAGCCATTCAAAATTATATTCTATTAACTTCTCCTCTATATCGGAGGGCGGCGCACTCTCCAAGATGGCCCCTGAAAAATTATCAAGTCCTGCATATTTATATGTTCCATCTGCATTAAATTTCCTGGTTTCCAACATCATGTATGCAGCTTTGCTCCTGTTCAGGGCCGCTCTTTTGGTAATCCCATCCTCCACCATATAGGTGGAGACACTGTTATCAAAGACATCAACACCAACTGCTCCCATAAATGCAAGATCAAACCGAAAATCTTCAAGCTGTCTGTCTGTAAGACTCCCCGTAAAACCATCTCTTCCACTGCTAAAGGAACCTCCCAGCATTATAAGCCTTGATACAGTAGGTACCATAAATTCCAGCATGATATCCACCATATTGGTGACCACGATAATATTTAACGTTGATTTCACGATAAGTCTGGCTAATTCCAGATTTGCGGTGGAAATATCCAGAAACACCATATCATCATCTTTAATCAGCTTCATTGCCTTAGAGGCAATCATCTGCTTTGCTTGCGTGTTTCTGTCCTTTCTCTGTGACACATTCAGATCATGGAGATTAACTCTTTTCCTCATGGCTCCTCCATATGTCTTTTTAAGCAAACCTTTTCTTTCAAGGATAGTCAAATCCTTGCGTATGCTGTCCTCTGTAATCTGAAATAACTCACTGAGTTCCTTTACACGCACAGAGCCATTCCGATTAACAAGTGCCACAATCTGTTCATGCCGTTCTTCTGCAAACATATATCATTGCCCCCGTTTATTACTTTTTCACAATTATATCATATTTCTTATTGTTGTGCACAGAAATATTCCTGTAAATGGTTCATACACAATAAAAGTAATATTCGAATTTACAATGACGTTTCATTTAAACGTTTAACTAACCCTTATAATTAAACAGACCCAGCGCCGCCCATTTCCTGTCCAACTTCCTCCATTACTTCTCTCCATAGACTGAATCTAGGCAGGGAACCTTCCCCCCATCCGCATCCGCCGGATATAACAGTTTTTGGTCCTCCCTGTCTCAGGGCATCACAAACCTTCTCTTTAATATGGGCCTTTACAATTTCCCTGTCATCTCCTTTGAAATCATCTGACGGAAGATAACGGGCAGCCGGATCCCTGTACCCAAACTCGTTAGCATGCTTTAATCCGCCTACCAGCACTTTATCCGTCAGATTTCTCATCTCACCAATGGAATGCATGGCCGGATCTTGATCTGACCAATTAAAGGCGTCTCCCGGATAATCCAGGACCCACTCTGAAGTGGCTGCATCCCCATGACACACATGAGCCATGTTAAACCATGTCCTGTTCTTAACCGCCTCAATATTTCGTATATCATATTTCTTGCCAAATTCCTCAAACATTTCTTTCCCCATCAGTTTAGCCATTCCACACTGATATCCAAAAAAGAATCCTGATGCTCCCGCATCCAGAAAAGCTTCCATAAGCTTTTCATTCGTCTCCGTGATCATCTCAAGAGCTGGCCTGCAGTATTTCTCCGAATGTATAAAGTGGGACACAATCGTTTCCTGACGGAAATATCCGCCTGTCATTTCCCCCATCCATATAAATGGGCTGAATATAGTAGGCAGAACCGGCACCTCTCCCTGAAAATGGTCACATATCCGTTTACATGCCTCGACCTCTCTGCCAAGAGCACCTTTTTTTACATCCGGAGCCTTCAGCCTTGCCCATTCATGAGGATCGTTTACCGCATTCACCGTTACATTAAGCCAGGTATCATCCATAATATGTGCTGCAGGCTTTATCTTCTGCCCAAAATCTTCTGTAAAATACATTCCATTTGACATAAGTTTGATAAAATCAAATTGGTAGCTGTTCTGGTATGCAATTGTAGCCTCCGTAAAATCCTTTACATTTCTGTCAACCAAGCTCATGTGCGGCCCCCATGCTGTATACGCAGGGCGGTCCAGAATCCGTCCCTCCTTTACTGCTTTCAGCCTCTGAGTATGTGTAATCATAACTTACCTCCTGTTAATATAATATATTTATTCCTCAACAAGGCCTCCGAAATAAGCCTGTTGAACTTTATCTGATTCAAGCAGCGCCTGAGCCGTATCAGACAATACAACCTTACCTGTCTCCAATACATAGGCTCTGTGTGAATGTTTTAATGCTACTTTGGCATTCTGTTCCACCAACAAAATGGTGGTACCCAGCTCGTTAATCCGCTTTATTTCCCTGAAAATCTCGTTAATTATAAGAGGTGCAAGCCCCAGGGAAGGCTCATCCAAAAGCAGCAGTTCAGGCTGTCCCATCATCGCCCTTCCGAGGGCCAGCATCTGCTGTTCACCGCCCGAAAGCGTTCCGGCCACCTGACTCTCACGATCCTTTAGTTTTGGAAACAGGTCATAGACAAGTCCCATACTTGTCTTAACTGTGGAATCGGATCTGGAATACGCTCCCATCAACAGATTATCCTTAACCGTAAATTCAGGAAATATCTGGCGTCCTTCAGGTGACAGGATAATCCGTTTATGTACAATAACCCGGGTATCTTTGTTGGTGATATTATCTCCATTAAACGTAATCGTCCCCTGGTCGCATCGTTTTAGGCCCATGATAGTTTTCATGATTGTACTTTTTCCTGCTCCGTTGGCTCCTATCAGAGTGATGATTTCACCTTTATCAACCGTCAGATTTATCCCCTTTAATGCCCGAATGCTGCCATAATTAACACTTACATTCTTCAACTCCAACAAAGGCATCACAATCACTCCTTTCCCAGATAAGCTTCCACAACTGCGGGATTTGCCTTTACCTCTGAGGGCGTTCCGCTTCCAATCAGTCTTCCGTTATCTAATACATAAATACGTTCACAGATATTCATGACAAACTTCATATCATGCTCAATTAGAAGTACGGTGTATCCCTGACGTTTCAGTTCTCCAATAGTCAACCTCAAGGTTTCCGTCTCAGACTCGTTCATACCGGCTGCGGGTTCATCCAGCAAAAGGAGTCTGGGGTTACTGGCCAAAGCCCTGGCTATCTCCAGGTCCCGCTGTGACCCATAAGGCAGGCTGGTTGCCATTTCATATCTTAAGTCCTGCAGTTCGAACAGCCGCAGCAGATCAACTGCCTTCTTTTCACATTCCTCCATCTCCTTTCTCTTTGCCCTGGTATTGAATATGGCAGTAAGGAGATTTGTCTTTGTTCTGGTATGCATCCCGATGAGTACATTGTCAAGGACCGTCATTCTGCGGAAAAGTCTTATATTTTGAAAAGTTCTGGCAAATCCCAGCTCTGTAACTTTATATGGTTTCCATCCCGTTATATCCTTTCCCAGCATCTCCACTCGCCCCTCAGTGGGATTATAGATACCGGTGATACAGTTAAACAGCGTAGATTTGCCTGCTCCATTAGGTCCAATGATTCCAACAATCTCTCCCTCATTGACACACATATCCACATGTTCCAGAGCTACCAGCCCTCCAAAGCGCTGAGTTAGATTCTTAACATTTAACACCTGACTCATGGCCATCCCCTCCTGTATCTGAATCAGCCTTCCATGCCATTCTCTGACTGATATACTTAAAGTTCACGGCGCCGAATAACCCCTGGGGTCTTACCAGCATGAGCACTACCAAAAGCACACCATAAATCAGCTGCCGGTACAGCGAAAAACTTCTCAGCAGTTCCGGTATAACCGACAGGACAATGGCACCTAAAAAGCTTCCGAAGGTGCTTCCCAAACCGCCGAATATGACCATGACCAACATTTCATTGGATTTTGTGGATGCAAAATTCGTAGGGTCAATATAACCTGTATACTGTGCGTAAAACGCTCCTGCCAGCCCTGCCATCATGGAAGAAATCACAAAGATCATCACCTTATATTTGAATACATGGATTCCCATGGATTCAGCAGCCAGCTCATCATCCCTTATTGCCAATACTGCATTTCCGATCCTGGAGTTCATGATATTATGGACAATCACACCGCATACAATCACACAAGCCAGAATGAACAGGTATAATTGTGTTTGAGACTTAATCTCAAATCCAAAGAATTCCGGTTTCTTGATAGCCATAATACCCAGAGGTCCCCTGGTGACGCTCATCCAGTTCAGCTCCACAATTCGGATAATCTCGCAGAACACCATAGTGACAATGGTAAAATAGTAACCATTTAATCTCAGTACAGGCATACCCAGAAAAACACCGAAAAGGCCAGACATAAGAACTGCTGCCGGTAGTGTCACCTGGGATGGCAGCCCCATTTTTGTGCAGAGGATAGCCGCTGTATATGCACCGATTCCAAAGAAAGCCGCATGGCCAAAGGACATCTGCCCCAGCATTCCGCTGAGCATATTAAGGCTCAACGCCAGAATTACATACATCAATGCGATTGTAGCGATTCTGATAACATATTGTGATTTGAACAGAAATGGAAATACAACTGCCAGGACAAGCGTCATTCCCATAAGTGGGTACTTATAACGAATCAGAATACAACTGAATTTTTCTAACATTCCGCTTCTCCCTTCTACACTTTATTAATCTGTTTCTTGCCAAACAATCCCACAGGACGGAATAGCAAAATCACAATCAAAACAGTGAACGCAATGGCATCCCGGTATCCGGAACTCATATACCCAGCTACAATTGTTTCAATAACTCCCATGCAAAGTCCACCCACCACAGCGCCTGGCAGCACACCCACTCCACCCAGAATAGCTGACGCGAATATCTTCATACCAATCATGGCACCCATAGTAGAATCAATTGCCTGGTAGTACATACCAACCATAGTACCTGATATGCAGGCCAGCACCCCGCTGCATATAAACGTAAAGGATATAACTCCGTTTATATTCACACCCATCAATTTGGCTGCCTCCATATTTTGACTTGTACTGAGCATAGCCTTTCCCAACTTTGTTTTATACACAATCAGTGACAAAACTGTCATGAGAATGAAAGCTACTGCCAATATAATGACCTGTGTCCAGCTCACTACTGCATTTCCTATATAAAATCGCCCCAAATCCAGTTTGTTTGGAAAAGATTTCGTCTCACTTCCGAAAAACAGCATGACAAAATTATCCATGATCATTGACATACCCAGAGTGGTGATTAAAGCCGAAAGATTAGGCGCATGCTTTTTCCTCAGGTACCGCAGCGCAAACCGCTCCAGACAATATCCTGCTGTTCCGGTCAGAATCAAGCTCAGCAAGAATGCCACCACAAAGTTACCAGTCAGAAGGTAGAGCATAAGGGACAGATAAGCTCCCAGCATGTACAGCGAACCATTGGCAAAGTTGGTCAGTTTGATCACACCGAATACCATTGAAAATCCAATGGCTACCAGAGCATATGTACTGCCAATTGTCAGTCCATTTATCAATTGCTGCAAAAACATACTCTTCTCCTATCCGCCAAAGGCTATTGGTCTACTCTCACAAAGTCCCCATCTTTTAACTCGTACACATAAATACCCTTTATCATTTCTTTGCTTTCATTAAATGCCATGTTGTAACCCGATACCCCATTGAATTCCCGAATGGAAGCAATCTCCTGGCGCAGCGCTTCGCTGTCAGTCCCCACCTTTTTGATACAGTCTAACAGAATATTGGTAGTATCAAATGCCTGGGCAGCAAATCCGTCCGGAACCTCTCCATATTTTTCCTTGAAAGCAGTGATAAATGTCCTGGTCTTATCGTCCAGTCCTTCTGTATCTTCTACATTATCTGAAAAATAAGGTATGCTGCTGAGTATTAAAGCTCCATCCGCTTTATCTCCCACAATATCCAACAGTTCCTTTTTAAGGCACATTCCCGGCCCCACAAGCTGTGCGCTGATATCAAGGCTTTTCGCCTGAATAAATATTTGAGAAGCTTCATTATAAGCCGCACTTGCATATATAATTTCAGCTCCTTTATTTTTCACATTTGATAATATAGGTGTGAAGTCCTTGGTAGAGCCTGTAATAAAGGCCTCTTTAGCAACCACCTCTCCTCCCAGGTTTTCCCACTCATTTGCAAATAAATCTGTTGCCAGAACTCCCTGGTCCGTATTCTGATAGATGATAGCCAGCTTCTTACCGCCTGTAATCTTATATAATTCCTTGGCAAATTCAGAACCTTCATATTTCTGGCTCATGACACAGGAAAACATAAACTCTCCCATGCCCGGAAAATCCGTATGCGATGCTGCCGGACTTACCAGCAACAGCTTGTTTGATTCAAAAATAGGTGCTGCTGCCATGGCGCAGGAGGATGCATAGCTTCCTAAGCCTGCTATCACTGATGAGTCGGACACGATTTTATTGGCTACATTTACGGCTTCTGTCGCATCCCCTTTATCATCATTGAATTCCGTAATATAATCAGTTCCATTTTCCTTATTAAACAATTCCACCGCAAGCTCAGAGCCCCTCATAAGCATCTCTCCATACTGCATATTATCCCCTGTCAGCGGAAAGAAATAGGCCAGTTTATTCTTGCCGGCAGTATCTCCTCCTGAATCCGCACCGGTTCCTTCCTGGACATCATTTCCCGTTTTTCCACCAGCACTGGTTACCGCATCCGAGGTCCCCGCTCCCTGATTCTGGCTGCATCCGGCTAAAATAGCTCCACCGCAGCAGACCACACTTAACATCAACGCCAGCATCCTTCTCTTCAACATCATAATCCTCCTTCATCTCTTTTATCATGATTTAAATATCTGTTCCAACGCTTTGTACATCGCCTCTGCCGGTGGCAGCTCCCCAGACCACATCTGAGCGGCCAAGGCCCCCTGATACACAAGCATACTAAGTCCATCAAAGGTCAATGCTCCCTTTTCTTTAGCCTTTTTTAGAAATAATGTTTCTGCCGGGTTTGTAATAATATCCTGTACAATCATCCCTTCCTTTATATTCTCATAACAGATATCAGGACACCCCGAATCCGGATACAGCCCTGAATTCGTAGCATTTATTAATATATCGCAATCCGGAATTTGGAGCCCCGGCACCCATTTGATAAATGAAGACTTGCAGCAATCCATATTCCGGATAACTCTGCAGAGCTCCTTTCCCGGCTCCTCTTTTCTAGCCGCTACTGTCAGTTCCTTTGCTCCGGCTAGGGCACACTCAACCGCAATCGCTCTGGCCGCGCCGCCTGCGCCTAACAGGACAATACGTTTCCCCTCCAGGGACACCCCCCTCTTTTCCATCCCAATGACGAATCCTTTACCATCCGTATTATCCCCTATCAGTTCTCCATCTCTGTTAATCACCGTATTTATGGCACCTATGAGTCTTGCGCTTTCCGACAGGCGGTCCATATAAGCCACCGCTGCAATCTTGTGGGGTATAGTCAGATTCACCCCCTCGAATCCTAATGCCCGGATTCCCTCCAGGGCAGCTTTCAAATTTTCAGGCTTAACCTCCATCAGCTGATAACGCCATGGTATTCCTAAAGCTTTATATCCTGCCTCATACATTTCCGGTGACGGATTCTCATCAATGGGGTATCCCAGGGCTCCTGTCAGTCTCTGTCTGAAACATGTTTTCATATGCATAATCCTCCAAACAAGGTCATATTTATTTAGCAAAGTTAAGTGATGCACGTTTTAATACTCTAAAATGATTTGCGTTTAATCATCTGCATTTTAAGCTGATACTCTTTATAATCAGTCCCGCCATTTTTAATCCTCCCAACTAAAAGCTCTGCAGCCAGATGGCACATTTCATCCACAGGATGACGCAGAACCGTCAATGGAGGGTTGGTAATTTCCGTCCAGGCATTGTCTCCAATCCCGACTAAAGCGAGTTCTTCCGGAACCTTAATTTGATGCTCCATAAGACACTTCATCACTCCGATCTGCATATTGCCATTGCAGATTAAAAGAGCGGTCATAGTGCGGTCTTTTATCAGCCTCTCTGTCTCCTCATAAGCAATGACAGCATCTGACTCCCCTTCTTTGATTAATTCCGAATCCACCTCAAGACCATGTTCCTTCAGCGCCCGTATGTATCCCCGGAGACGGTCCTCGGTATTTGAAATGCCTGACTGTCCTTTTAAAATTCCGATTCTCTTATGCCCTGCCTTTATCATCTGGCTTACAGCATCATAGACTGCCTCTTCATTATTACCAGTCACGCAATCCGCTTCCAGACCATCGGCTTTCCGGTCAATCAGAACAATGGGCACCCTCCGTTTGGTTCCGTTCAGATAGGAATGATCTCCTGGTGCTGGAAACATTATGACGCCATCCACCTGTTCCTGGAAGAAGAGGTCCATTTGTTCCTTTTCAGTGGATACATTTTCATAGGAATATCCAAGTATGACCTGGTACCCCTTCTCACTGAGTACTTCATTGATATCGCTGATAATATCCACAGAAAAGTAGTTGGAGATATTGGGAACCAGCAGCCCAATCTTTTTACTCTCATTGCTTCTCAGGCTCTTTGCAAGATTATTAGGAATATATCCCAATTCATCTGCAGCCTTTTTTACCCTGTCCACTATCTCACTGGAGACATATCTTGTATTGTTAAATACATGTGAGACAGTTGCAGTAGATACTCCGGCGCTGTGCGCTACATCTTTAATTGTCGCTTTCATATTCTACTCCCCTTTTGTTGGTTAATCGATTACGTAATCGTTTAACTTGATTAAATCATATTTTGTACTATTTGTCAATAATAATGTGATAATGCTTTTTAAATATTGCATATTATTTGTTTTTTTATCTCCCCCTCCTATTCTTTTGAGCAATTATTTTAATTTTTTTATATTTTAATTTATTTTTCTAATATTTTTGCACATACCTTTTTTCTCCCTGTTTTTCAAAAAATGTATTTGTTCTATCCCCTATATCCTGCATATCATTAACAGCTTTTACAAAATGAAGTGTATATCCCCATCTCACTTTTAACATATTCTTGTATTGACCTCCCGAATCATGCTATTATTTAAACAACACACACAAGAGGTAAAACCATGAAACCAATATTCAAAAGCAGCCTGATCAAAGACGTTGTTATCAGCTATGTCTGCATGATCGTCTTCCCCGTCATGATTATCTTAGGCATGGTGTTTCTGTTGGCGGGAAGGTACATCTACCGCGCGGCTACGGAGTCCGTGACCGTGACCCAGCAGGCAGTGCTGGAATTATACAAAGAAGAAATGCGCGGCTCGGCCCTGGCCCTGTCGCGGGTGGTCAATATGAACGGAGGCACCACCATACAGGATGCGTCAGGTTATGATACGCAAAAGCAGGAACAGGCTATGGAGCAGCTATATACCATGTATCAGATGCTGGCCGCACCTGAGTATAAAATCCTGGACATCCATATTTACCGCAAAGACGGCACTGCCATCATCCCCAAGGGTGAGATGCGCTACAGCGTGGAGGAACTCCGCCAAAAGGAATGGTATCAGACGGCTCTCAGACAGCCCGGTCTGGTCCACACCTCCCTGGTGGAAGAGGACTATTTTTACCGCATCCGTTCCTCCCAGGAAATTCTGGAGATATCAGCCTATGCTCCCAGAGAGGATACGGAAGCTGAGTGCATTGTCCTGTACCGGGTTTCGAAGATACCGGATGCCATTAAAAACTATAACAAAAACGGAAGGATGGGAACCATCTGTCTCATCAACAGCCAGGGAAGCATTGTGGCTGACCCCGGCCAGAAGACCCGGCTTCCGTCTGCTGTCACCGAAAAAATCCGTCAAACCGCAGCAGACCTGGCTGCCTCAGGCCAGCCAGCAGCCGGCAATCCTCCTGCTTCAAATAACCATATTGCCGCCAGTACCCAGCAGCAGATTTCATACCGCGGCATACGCTATATGATTCTGCCGCTGCCCGAACCCGGATATTATCTGGTCAGCGCGGTCAATGAGACTTCCCTGTTCGGGCAGTTTACCCTGTTCTCACTTATCAGTATGGCGGTCATCCTGTGCGTGGTGCTGATGTTCATTTTCTATTTCAAATGGTACATGAACCGGCTGCTGATTCCGCTGGGCCATCTGACAGAGGGCATGAGGCAGGTGGAGCACCGCAACCTGGATACCCGGGTGGAAATGTGCAGGCAGCAGGACATCGCCCGGATGATTTCCACCTTCAACAACATGGTGGAGCAGATTAAGAAGCTGATTCATGACAAGGAGCAGGTGGAAAAGGAAAAATACCAGGAGGAACTCCATACCCTCCAGTCCCAGATGAATCCCCATTTTCTCATGAACACGCTGAATACATTAAAATTCATGGCTATTTCGGCCCACTATACCGGCATGCAGGATATGGTGGTGGCTCTGGAGAATATCCTTGCGGCGGTGTTAAACCGGGACGGGGGCTTCTATACAGTCAGGGATGAACAGTCTGTGTTGGAGAGCTATATCTATATCATGCAGTTCCGCTACATGGACAGTTTTGAGGTGGACATAAATTTAGGTCCCGGGATTCTGGACTGCAAAGTTCCCAAGCTGATTCTGCAGCCCATTGTTGAGAACTGCATCACCCACGGTTTTGACAACCTGGGGGACCGCCTGGGAAGGATAACCGTCACCGGAACCATTCAGGAAGGAAACCTGATCTTCGAGATTACAGACAACGGCAAAGGCATGGATCAGGCCACCGTCCAACGAATCCTTGGATATCCGCAAGTTCCGGGATATCCGGAACGCATAAAAAGACCGGAAAACATGGACACTGCCGGCTCTTTGAGAGGCCCGGAATCACCCCCATGCGCGGACATTCCCGACAGCACGGAACACGGACACCGCCGGACCATCGGCGTGAGCAACACGGACAGGCGCCTGAAGCTTAATTTCGGCTCCCGGTACGGTGTTTCTATTGACTCCAAACCAGGGGCATATACCAGGGTCACGCTGACCCTGCCTGTCATAACAAATACAACAGAGGACCACTACAGCAAAGGATGAGGGCCATGTACACAGTATTGATAGCTGATGATGAAGCAATTGTAAGGATGATGCTGAGTTCCATGATTGACTGGGATGAGATGGAGCTCAAACTGGCTGGCTGCGTATCTAACGGCCGTGAGGCCCTGGCCTATCTGGAACAGCATCCGGTGGATATCCTGATTACAGATATCCAGATGCCGGTTATAGACGGCCTGGAGCTGATACGCCGGGTAAAGGAATTCCATACCCAGCCGGAAATTCTGGTTCTCAGCGCATACAATGATTTTCCCTATGTTCGCCAGGCCTTTAAACTGGGAATCTATGATTACTGCCTGAAACGGGAAATCCATGAGGAAATGCTGAAACGGCATCTGACCAACATGAAGCAGCTTCTGTCGCAAAAGGGCAGGACTCAGACTTCAGGCGCCGAACATGTGAAAGACAGGAAACAGCTGCTGGCCCAGCTGCTGTGCGGGGAGCTTGAGCCGGAGGCAGCAGGGCTTCCTGAGCGATATTATATGGTCTATTTCTCAATCCAGAGGTATCAGGAAATCAGGAGAAATTTTGGAAACGATTTTGACAAAAACTTTCATGTCTCCCTGCTTAACCTGGCCGGCCAGATTTCACAGGTTGCAAACCACGGCGTTATCGTGCCGGACCATGTGACCAATCTGGTTATGGTCTATGAGACAGGCCCCCAGGACAACCAGGACCAGGCCCTGGAAGGCCTCTTGCGTGTCTGCCGGCGTCTGCTCAATGCCTGGAAGAACTACATGAACGTGGATGCATCCGCAGCAGTGAGCAGCCTGGCCCTTGGGCCTTCTGCCTTTGAGGAGAAGTTAGCAGAAGCCACCATGAACCTGACCATGAAATACGTCATGAAATCCCAGAACCTGTTTTCTTCCCTTGACTATTCCCGCTTTTCTCCCCTGGAAGCAATGGCCCGGGAGGATGAATTCCGTGAAATCATCCAGGCCCTAAAATCCAATAACACAGTGAGCTTCGAGTCTGCCCGCTCCCTTCTTTTGGCGCGCATACAGGAATCCCCTGTACGGCAGGCAGGCCTTCTGGCCCTCTATCTGGCCTATCATATTGCTGCCTCCCTGGTCCACCAGCTGGAGGATACGGACTATGTATACAGCACCAGTCTTCTGGAAGAAATATCCGGCCTAAAGACCAGCCAGGAAGTGTGTATATGGACCGTAAATTTTCTCAGCGACATGAAACGCTACGTACAGTTCCACTATCAGTTCGATTTCCCGGACGAGATATCCCGGGCCATTAATTATATCGACAGCCACTACTATAAACCCGATCTGACGCTCTATGAAGTGGCATCGGAAGCAGGCTTCAGCGAAAAATATTTCAGCACGCTTTTCAGCCGCAAAATGGGTATGTCCTTTTCCAGCTATATGAAACATCTGCGCATACACCACGCCAAGACCATGCTAAAAGAAACCAGCATGAAGCTTAAGGAAATAAGCGAGGCAGTGGGCTACAACAGCGTGGAATACTTCGTGCGGGTATTTTCCGCCCAGGAGGGGGTGAGTCCATCCTCCTACCGGAAACAGAGCCGTACCATTGTACAGTGAATCGAACCTTTTTTCATTGTTTTCATCCATCAGAATTGTTACACTGAATCTGACAAAAGCAATCACAAAGGAGGAAGCTATGAGAAAGAAAAGATTTTTGTTAGGCGCAGTGGCTCTTACGGCTGCCCTGGCAGCCACGGGCTGCGGCGGCACCAACGGTTCCCAGGCAGCAGACAGCGCAAAGACCCAGGCAGACACAGGTAAGGATTCCGGCAGCCAGGACTCAGGCAATAAAGATTCCGGCGTCAAGGACACCAGCAAAGCCGACGAGGCCGACAGGAACATCTCCTGCACCCTGACCCTGGCCACCTGGGACGTGGCGGCTGCCAAAACCTTTGAGGAACTGGACATGGAAGGACGGTTCCAGGAGCTCTATCCAAATGTGGAAATCGACATCGAAGAGTTCAATGCGGAACCGGAGTATTTTAATTCCATGAAAATCCGCTCCTCTGCATCTGAGCTTCCTGACCTTATGTTCCATAAATCCGACAGCATGAACCAGTACTCCGAGTACCTGGCAGACCTGACGGATACAGAAGCCAATAAAAATAACCAGATTGCCTCTGAGTATGCGGTGGACGGCAAGGTCCTGGGCATACCGGACCGCAAGGCAAGTGATTATGTGTATTACTGGACAGACATGTTTGATGAGGCAGGAGTTGAGGTTCCTGAAACCTGGGATGAGTTCGTGGAGGCCAGCGAAAAGCTCCAGGAACATTTCGGTCCCCAGGACCCTGACTTCGGCGCAATCTGCATGGGCGCAAAGGATGCATGGCCCACTTATCCCCTGATGGAGTATGGTCCTGCCGCACAGAGCGGAAACGGTTATTACTGGGATGCCATGACAACCGAGGACGCGCCCTTTGCAGAGGGTACGGATATCCACACGGTTTACGGCAAGATTTACGACCTGTTCCAGAAGGGCGTGCTGGGAAAAGATCCTCTGGGTATCACATACGACCAGAGCCGCGCTCTCTTTGCAAAGAAAAAAGGCGCCATGACCCTAAACAGCCCCATGTTCCTCACCGCATATAAGGCTGACGGCTACGACACTGCCGGTATGTCCACCTTCTACCTGCCATTTCGTGACAGCAGCCAGGATGAATTCAACCTTGTGACCCAGGGCGACTGCTTCTTAACGGTCACCAACAATTCTGAAAACCCCGAGGTAGCCAAAGCATTCTTAGAATTCTACTTCAGCGAGGCCTGGTATCCGGATTATATTGCCTCCATCAGCAGCGACAGCACCATGACTCCCTATGCCAAGGAGCTGGATCCTGTGCTTCAGACTGCATCCGAACTTCAGCCCGAGGTTAAATTCGTGACCTATGGGGCCGGCGGCAGCGACTTTATCAACATGGTATCCGAGACCAAGTTTGACTGCAAACAGCTGGGCGTGGAGATGCTGACAGACGGCTTTGATTATGCAAAGCGCTGTGAAGAGCTGAACCAGACCTGGGCGGAAGCAAGAACCAAACTGGGCCTTAAATAGGAGGACAGGCATGAACAGGCTCAACCGAAAAAGACTTACCTTTTTAAGCCTGTCCCTGGCAGTTCCGGTCATTCTGTTATGTGTATTTGTGGTTTATCCATTCTGGGAGCTCATCCATATGAGCTTCCTGGAATGGGACGGAGTTTCCTCGGTACGGTCCCTTGCAGGGTTTGACAATTACACACAGCTCTTTTTCAAATCCCCGGAATTCTGGCAGGCTTTCCGCAACAATTTAACGTATCTTCTCATACATGGAATCATGATGCCTGTGGAGCTGGTTCTGGCAGTTATGCTCTCCAGCAGGTTTAAAGGGTCCGGTTTTGTCAAGGCCATCATTTTTCTCCCTTTTATCATCAACGGCGTGGGTATCTCCTACTCCTTTTCCTACTTTTTCTCGCCTGTGGAAGGCGGATTCAACTATATCCTGACCAGGCTGGGTATGGAAGGCCTGATTCATAACTGGCTGTCCGACCCCAAAATCGTGAATTATGTGCTGGCCTCCGTGTCCATCTGGCGGTATATGGGCTTTCACATTGTCCTGTTCATGGCCGGCCTTTCCTCGGTGCCAAAGGATATGATGGAGGCTGCCGTGGTAGACGGCGCCAATGCATGGCAGCGCCTGAGATACATCCAGCTTCCGGCCATCCGTACCGTCATTGACTTCATGCTCTTTGATGTTATCAACGGCAGCCTGCAGATGTTTGATATTCCTTACATCATGACCGCTGGCGGGCCAAACGGGGCGTCCAACACATTTTCCATCTACACCATTGACACGGCCTTTAAATACAATAACTTCGGAATGGCATCCTCCATGGCTGTCATCATGATATTCATGATTGTATGTGTACAGATTGCCCAGCGCTTCATAACCAACCGTCTGAGAAGGAGGGATCAGCATGGCGCGTAAAAAAATATCCCTGGCAGGGAAATATGCTGTTTCTCTCATCCTGGTTCTCATGGTATTCCTGCCCCTTCTGGTGACCATCATAAGCTCCCTGAAGATTCCGGGAAGCCTGGACACCCAGTCCCCGCTGTGGATTTCAGCCAGTGACATGACCCTTAACAACTACCTGAGCGTATTCAAGGAGCGGTACCTTGTCAGGGCCTTTACCAATACCATCAAGATTGTTGCCGTCAGCATTTTCTTCAATGTCCTGGTGGGCTCAATCACTGCCTATTGCCTGGAACGCTTTGAGTTCCGCTTTAAGAAAATCATCTATATCCTGTTTTACCTGGCCATGATGGTCCCCACCAATATCGTGGAGATTGCCAGGTTCCAGGTTATCCGGGGCATGGGGCTCTACAATACATTAGGCGCCCCCATCGTCATATACATTGCAGCCAACCTGATGCAGCTCTATATTTACCGGCAGTTTATAAGCGGCATATCAGTTTCACTGGACGAAAGCGCCATGCTGGACGGCTGCGGTTATTTCAGGATATTCGCCCAGATTATCTTTCCGCTGCTGACACCGGCCACGGCCACCCTTGTCATTATCAAGACCGTGTCCATTGTAAACGACATGTACATTCCCTATCTGTACATGCCCAAAAACCAGAACAAGACCCTGACCACCTTCCTGATGCGCTATGCGGGCGCACAGCAGAATTCCTGGCCCCTGCTTGCCGCCGGAATCATCGTGGTGGCCCTTCCCACCGTGCTTCTGTATGTCTTTTTCCAGAAGTACATCATAGAAGGAATCACGGCAGGCGCCGTTAAAGAATAAAAGGAGATGAATTATGGACAAACCTGTTTTATGGAACCTGAACTGGAAATTTTACGACTATTTTGAGGAAAACCTCCTGACAGAGGATTCTGACCGCTGCTCAGATGTGAACCTGCCCCATACAGTAAAGGAGCTCCCCTTAAGCTACTTCAGCCACCAGGAGACAGCCATGATAAGCACCTATGTGAAACTGCTCTCCGTCACCTCCCGGATGCTGGAGAACAGAATCATACTTGTATTTGACGGCGTCATGACCTATTTTGAGCTCTTTGTCAATGGCCAGAGGGCAGGTGAGCACAAGGGCGGCTACTCAAAAAGCATGTTTGACATTACCGGTCTATGCAAGGAAGGCCCAAACCGGATAGTACTGCGGGTGGACAGCCATGAGCGGGAGGACATCCCACCCTTTGGATACGCCATTGATTATATGACCTACGGCGGCATTTACAGGGATGTCTGGCTTTACTGCTGCAGCCAGGTCTTTGTGGAACGCGCCTTAATCCGCTATGACCTGGAGAACAAAAATGCCATCCTGAAGCCTGAACTGTTCCTGGATAACAGCGGCCCTGAATGCTCCCTGACAGCGGATATCTGCCTGAAGGACAAAGAGGGCGCCATTGTGGCTTCCTACAAAAGATGCATCCAGGCCACCCCGGGCAAAAGCAACATTATCTTAGAGCCACAATGCGTCCCGTCCCCCATTCTGTGGGATCCGGACACCCCTTACCTCTACACGGTGGATATAACCCTTGAATCGGGCGGACGCGTGCTGGACAGGCACCATGTGAGAACGGGTTTCCGCACAGTAGCCTGCACACCGGAGGGCCTCTTCATTAACAACAGGAAAATCAAGATAATGGGCCTGAACCGCCACCAGTCCTTCCCCTATGTGGGCTATGCCATGGGCAGGCGGGCACAGGAAAAGGATGCGGACATTCTGAAGAATTACCTCAATGCCAACACGGTCCGCACTTCCCACTATATGCAGTCCGAGTATTTCCTGGACCGCTGCGATGAGATTGGGCTTCTGGTGTTCTCAGAGATACCGGGCTGGGGCCACATAGGCGGGGAAGAATTTAAAAAGGTGATGATGCAGGATGTGGAGTCCATGATTCTGACCCAGTACAACCACCCGGGTATCTTCATCTGGAGCATACATATCAATGAGTCCCTGGATGACGACGAACTGTATACCAGGGCCAACGCCCTGGCCCATAAGCTGGATTCCTCACGGCCCACCACAGGCGTGCGCTACATCACCAACAGCCATCTTTTGGAGGACGTGTACTCCTTAAATGATTTTACCTACTCAGACTGCAATCCGGACGGCACAAAGCTGTTCAAGGGCCGCCGGGAGGCCACGGGCCTGGAATACCCTGTGCCCTTTATGATTACCGAATTCTCCGGGACGGCATTTCCCACCAAGCTCTGGGACAGTGCGGACAAACGCACCACCCACGCCAGGGCCTATGCCAGGGTATACAGTCACTCCAACCTGTCAAAGGACCTTCTGGGAATCATCGGCTGGTGCGCCTTTGACTACAATACACATGCGGATTACGGTTCAGGCGATAAGATCTGTTACCACGGTGTCATGGACATGTTCCGCATTCCAAAATACGCTGCCTATGTGCTGCGCAGCCAGAAGAACCCGGAACAGGAAATCGTGATGGAGCCCACCACGGAATTTTCCAGGGGTGATAATAAGGGCAACCGGCTGGTGTCCCCGTTTATGGTCCTTACCAACTGTGATTACATCGAAGTGGAAATGTATGGTAAGCCCCCGGTCCGCTATTACCCGGATAACCGGTATATAGGCCTGGAACATCCGCCCATTGAAATCGAGGAGGAAATCGGCGTGTGGCAGGATTTGTGGCAGGACGGATCCATCACCGGGTATTACAAAGGCAAGGCTGTCATCCAAAAGAAATTCCTTCGCGACTCCAGCCTCCACGATATGGAGGTCACTGCTGACGACACCAGGCTTTATGGGGATTATACAGATGCCACCCGTGTGGTATGCAGGGTTACGGACCGTGTTTCCACTACCCTGGTGTATTTCCCCGGCATCATCCAGGTGGAAAACAATGGCCCAATCCAGGTAATCGGCCCCTCAGCCATTCCTGTAAGGGGCGGCTACGCTGCTTTCTGGGTTAAGACAAATCCCCAGAGCTTCTCAGGAAATGCTGAAACAGCAGAAGTTCACATCCGGCTGACAGACACGCCGGTAGAGAAGAAATGTGTGAAAATAGATGTGGTAAAATCTGATATGGAGGTGGGTTAAGATATCATGACCGTTTAAGATATCTTAGCAGTTAAGATATATCAGGCCCGCATGAACACTGTTTTATATACCGTGTTCATGCGGGCCTGGTTTTTTCTGGTTTTCTGTTGCTTTTCCTTATTATTAATTATGTCCCCCGCAGCTGCGGCCGTGTCCATGGCAGTTATGCTCGCCGCTCTCATGGTGATGGCTGCACATGGTATTCGGATCATAATCCAGGCTGCCGTTTAACAGGGCCTCCACTGCCTGGTCCGCATCCCCGGACGCGCCCGGATACAGTTCAATTCCTGCCTGGGACAGGGCTGTCCTGGCGCCGCCGCCGATTCCTCCGCATATCAGCACCTTTACTCCCAAATTTTTCAAAAATACAGCCAGAGCTTCATGGCCGCTTCCGCCGGTTCCCACTACCTGAGAGGACAGGATTTTCTTATCCTCTGTGTCATATACCTTGAACTCCTCTGTATGGCCAAAATGCTGGAATACCTGTCCGTTTTCATATGTTACAGCAATCTTCATTACAATCTCCTCCTGGTTTGTTATTACAGCGGCGTCTGCGGCACCCGCGTTTTTCGCAGTTCTTCCCGCAGCAGTTTCCTCCGTCCGGACACAGCTGGTAGTTGCCTCCCCGGATTTCCAGCCTTTTTCCATTGACCAGACAGTCCGCCAGCTTTTTCCTGGCTGAATTATACACTGCCTGGACCGTGGTCCTGGCCACCCCCATCTGGTCTGCGCACTGTTCCTGGGTGCAGTCCAGCCAGTCAATGAGCCGTATGGTCTCATATTCCTCCAATGTCAGCTCCACCGCACTATCCATCTCCTGGTTCAAAGGACCAAAGGTGTCTATGGCTGGCACGGAACAGATTCTTCTGGCTTTGTACGGTCGCGCCATATGCCTTCTCCTTCTCCGCTGTCTCACTTTGTTTTTGACTTATGTCAATAATTATAGGGCAGTTTATGACATATGTCAATATCTTTTTTGCCTTTCGGTCCCATCTGACCGTCCAAACTAACAGGGCCGTCCCCTGCCTCATAACAATGTATGCAGAAAACGGCCCTGTCATTATTATTTCTTTGTGCCTCAACCGATATCTCCGTCTTATGAATAAGACGGCAGAAAGACCTGTCCCATATTGCCTGTCAGATGCCCCAGCCCCAAGCTGGTAACCATGGCCTGTTCAATTCCCGCCATCTGACCGGAATCCAGATGTCCTATGTATTCCTTCAAACGGTTCCGGTCTATGGTGCGAATCTGTTCTGCCAGTACGGTGGAATCCTGCTTTAAACCGCCGCGCATCCTGCGGATACAGACATGGGTGGGAATGGCTGCCTTGGTGGATCGGCTGGTGATGGCTGCCACGATTACGGTTGGGCTGTATTTGTTCCCCACATCATTCTGGATGACCAGTACCGGCCGGATTCCCCCCTGCTCAGACCCCACTACCGGCGACAGGTCCGCATAATATAAATCCCCTCTCAGAATGGTCTGGTGTGCGTCCTGGTTCATATTTTTGTTCTCTCTATACATATCATTACCTCGCTGATTCGTAAATGGTGTTTTCTAATGAAGAGTATCACCATCCCTGAGGTAATTAATCATATGAGGGACAACCTTTTTTCACACACAAGGTTTCTCATAAAAACAGCACATATGCTGTCATCAGTATAAGCCCTGCCCCCAGCATCATGAACCCGTATCCCATGCTGGAATAAATCATGTGCAGAAGCCTTACATCCTGGGCCTGCCTGAAAAACCGGCTGGACTCCCCCGGTGCCACCACCTGGTTCTTTTCCGGCCTTTTCATAAACAGGGGAAGAGGGCCTTCGCAGATCCCGTTGACGCATCTGGCCAGCACGGCTCCCAAAAAGGGCAGCACGGCAAGTACCAGGGGGCGGTAAACCCGGTCCTCCAGGTTCAGCCATGCCGGCCATCTGTCCACATAGACCCTGGTCCCGTCCTCCCCTGTCTCCATAAGGTATCTGCGGATGAACAGCACATACACCAGAATTCCTATTGATATGCTGATACAGGCTCCCCTGAGATTGGCCTCTGAAAAATACTCCACCTGGTGCGGGACCTGTGCCCCCCTTAAAAACGGACGGCTGATATCTGCCATACGGTCCATAATCCGGTGGGGGGCCATCCCCATAAGAGGGAGGAGACAAGCAGAGCCGCCCAGGGCAAAGCAGGCAGCCGTGCCGGCGTACCGCTTTTCCCTGTCATCCCTCTCCCGGCCCATTGGGGCCTTTTCCAGAAAAATGGCCGCAAACAGCTTTGCCATGTAGGCAACCGTAAGCCCTCCCGCCAGGAGGAAGGCCCACTCCAGCACCTGAAAGGGCAGGGCATCGGCGCCCTGGGCGCCCAGCACTTCTATATACTCCACTATACTCTCATGAAGCAGCGTCTTACTCACATACCCGTTCCACAGCGGGATACCGCATATGCCATATGCACCCATGGCAAAGACCAGCATCAAAAACGGCTTGTTCCTGCCATATCCCCGAATCTCATTCAGATCCAGCTTATGCAGATTCATATAGATACATCCAGCCGCCATGAACAGCACCAGCTTAATCATGGAGTGGTTCACCATATGCAGCACGGTTCCGCTCACAGCCAGCCCGTTTTCCTCTCCCAGCAGACACTGCATGGCGCATCCCGTAAGGATGAAGCCAATCTGGGACATGGAGGAACACGCCAGGGTACGTTTTAGGTCAATGGAGAACACGGCCAGTATTGCTCCCAGCACCATGGTCACGGCTCCCGGCACCAAAAGCACCATTCCCCAGGCCATGTCATGCCGGAACATGGTCACGGTAACTGCCAGGATTCCGAACACGCCCGTCTTGGTCAGGATGCCTGACAGCAGGGCGCTGGCAGGCGCCGGCGCCACAGGGTGGGCATTGGGAAGCCATACGTGCAGCGGATACATCCCTGCCTTTGCCCCGAATCCGGCAAGCAGCAGCGCTCCTGCCAGATACAGGGGCCATGTTCCCCCTGTGGCCTTCCTGAACTGTTCCAGACTGTCCATGGATAGATTTCCTGTTCCCGCTGCAATCATAAAGATACCGAACAGCGCGCACAGCCCCCCTATAACTGCAATGGCCAGGTAGGTCCTGGCTGCCCTTCCCGCTGCCTCTGTCTCCTCCTGTATGACCATCACAAAGGAGGTAAGTCCCATTATCTCAAAGAACAGGAACAGGGAGAACAGGCTGTCGGACAGAAATACGCCCATGGTTGCCCCGCAGGTTAACAGGGAAAAGAAACAGTATCTTCCGCGATTGCCGTGTCGGGCAAAATATTCCATGGAAAACAGGGTGGTCATCATCCACATAAAGGCTGCAATGGTACTGTAGAGCCACCTGAATCCGTCCGCCCTCAGCCATATGCCCATCTCACAAAATCCGGCCCAGGAAAAAGCTGCCGGACTGTTAACGGGATAAAGGCAGAGCATGCCTGTAAATTCCATGACCATGGCGGCCGACGCAAAAACATCCCGGTTCCTCTCCCCTTTTTTTCCTGCCAAAAGACTGATAAAGGCTGCCAGAAAAGGCCAGGCCACAGCCCCCAACAGCCATATATTTCCTTCCATTTCCGCTACCCCCTTCATCTTTTATCCTTCCTACATACCTCCTGCCGCAATCCGGTTAAACACCTGAATCAGAGGGCCGGACCACAGGCCCAGGACCATGCTCATGGCAGTAATGGCAATCAGAGGAAGCTTCATATTCCAGTTTGGGTCACAATGAGTATTCCAATGGGAATCCTCCCTCCCCTCTGCCGGGAACCAGGCAGCCCCTATGATGAGTACCATATAAAACAAAGTAAAAAAGGCGGATATAATCAGGCATGCCACCCCCAGCATTCCCAGACCCCCTGCCTCTGCGGCAGCCGACCCAAGCATAAACTTGCTCACAAAGCCCGCAAAGAGCGGGACCCCCACCAGCCCCAGCCCGGCCAGGGTAAAACAGGTCATGGTAACCGGCATGGCCCTTCCCACTCCCCGCAGTTCATACACATATTCCCGTCCCCCTTTATACAGGATGGCTCCCGCACAGAAGAACAGGGTAATCTTCATCAGGGCGTGGCATACCATATGGGTCAGGCCTGCTGCCAGCCCCGCGGGAGTCATAAGCATGACGCCCATAAGGATATAGGACAGCTGGCTTACAGTAGAATAGGCCAGCCTGCGTTTCAGATGCTGGGTGCAAAGGGCCCTGAGGGAGCCATAAAGGATGGTGATGCAGCAGACGCACAGAACCGCTGCCTGCACCTTTGTCCCTATGAGGAATCCGGCCCCGAAGCACCAGTACACCACCCGCATCAGCGCAAACACGCCCCCCTTCACCACTGCCACTGCGTGCAGAAGGGCTGATACGGGAGTGGGGGCCACCGACGCAGCGGGAAGCCAGCTGTGAAACGGGACCACTGCTGCCTTTACCCCAAACCCGAAGAAGGCCAGAATAAATGCGCCGTACAGATGACGCCGTTCCACATGGGACAGACCCTGGGGTATCACACCGCCCCAGGTAAAATCCAGGGTGGTTCCATATTCATGAAGGCTGATAATGCTGACAAATACCATGGCAGCCCCCGCCATGGAAAGAAGCAGATATTTCTTGCCCGCATAGATGGCCCTGGTATCCATGGCATGCATGACCAGCGGCAGGGTAGCCAGGGTCATAAGCTCATAGAAAAAGTACAGGGTAATCAGGCTGTGTGACAGCGCCACTCCCGCCACCACCCCATATGTAATGGAAAAATATCCGAAAAACTTGTTTTCCTTCCCCTCATGCTTCATATATTCAAAGGAATACAGTGCGGTAAGGGGCCAAAGCACTGCAATGAGACAGGCAAATACCCCGGACAGACCGTCCAGTCCCAGCGATATATTCATTCTGCTGCCAAAACGGTACAGCACCAGCGGCTGTCCGGGACGGTTTAACACCAGGGCCCCAATCACTGCCGAGGCAGCCAGAATTCCTCCCATTACCAGTATCTCCCGTTTTCTGCGCTCCTTTGGACGCAGTCCAAGCACAGCCGCGCCAGTCACCATGGGAAGAAGCACAGGCACCAGCAGATAATATGGATTCACACCCATCCCCCCTTTCACACCATATCAGAGGCAATGCCCCTCAGTAATTCAAAAACAGGATTTCCCAGGGCCCCCAGCACCAGCAGGGAGATGCCTAACACGGCCAGAGGCACCCCCATAAATGCAGATACAGACAATCTTCCATCTTCTGATTGATCCGTTTTCCGCCAATCCTTTCCCGGAAAAAATCCCTCCACAATAACAGGAAACAGATACCCCGCCGTCAGAAGGGCGCTGACCATAAGCACCACAGGCCCCAGCCATGCAAACACGCCGGCATCTGCCCTCATGGCACCCACGGCCAGATGCCATTTTGCCAGAAAACCGCCTGCCGGGGGAATCCCCACCAGTGACAGGGATGCCAGGGCAAAGCATACCATCACAGCCGGCATCCGCTTTCCCATCCCCCTTAACTCCTTTACCCTGGTGCAGCCCGTTTTACATATCACAGCCCCCGCGCAGAGGAACAGGGCGTTCTTTGCCAGGGCATGGAACACCATCTGGAGCAGGGAGCCGTAAAGCCCTTCCATGGACAGCAGGAATACGCCCAACAGCACATAGGACACCTGGCTGAAGGAGGAACAGGCCAGACGCCTTTTCAGCTTCTTTTCCTTATAGGCCAGCATGGAACCGGTAAATATGGTCACCACAGCCATGGACAACAGGGCGTACTGCACCCATGTCCCCCGAAGGAACGCGGGACCGGCCATATTGTACACCACACGGATGACAGCCACCACCCCTGCCTTGGTAATCAGGCCTGATAACACAGCGCTGGCAGGGGCAGGCGCAACCGGATGCGCGATAGGCAGCCACGGATGAAGGGGCATAAGACCTGCCTTACAGGAAAATCCGGCCGCCATACAGAAAACAGCCAGAAGAAGAATCTGCGGCCTGCCCTGGACCATTCCCGCTGCCTCCATCAGAACCCCGCCCGCCTTAAAATCCGTTCCGCAGGCATACTGGCGGAAGAAGAAATATCCTCCCAGAGCAATGGATGCGCCCAGCATGGAATAGGCCAGATATACCATTCCGGCACGAAGCGCTTCCCTCTTCCTGGAATGGAATACCAGGGGAACGCTGAAAAATGTCATCATTTCAAAAAACAGGTACAGGGTAACAAAATTTCCTGCCCAGGCAACTCCTGTCAGGGCTCCCAGGGACATAATAAGGCATCCGAAAAACCGGGCATCTTCCTTCTCATGTTCCATATATTCAAAGGCAAAGAAAACCACCAGCACCCATATAAGGGATGCCAGACCGGAAAACAGGGCTCCGGTTCCATCCAGCCGAAGGCACAGCTCCATGCCCGGTCCGATGCTCCACAGAGGCAGCTTCATCCCCATGCAGTTCAGGATGACCAGCCAGGAACACACAGCCTCTGCCAGGGACAGAACCGCCGCAGCTGTGTGAATTTTGTTTTTTCCCGGATTCCATATCCACAGGGCCCCGCCGGAAACCACTGGAAACAGCACCGGCGCCATCATCCACATTTCTCTCATGTCCTATGTCCTCTCCTTCTCATATACTCCCCTGCTGCCGGGGTCACCCGAAGTTGGCAAGCCCTGTCTCTATCATCCGGACCACAGGGCCGTAGCAAGTCCCAATCAGCACATTCCCAGCCATAAAACAGGCCATGGCTGCCGCGAAAGAAACATCCTTTACAGGCTCTCCCGCCTCAGGCACAGCCGCGTCCTCCAGACCTGCCGCCTCATAGTCCGCCTTCTCCGGCCCTCTTTCTGAAAACACGATGATGATGAGCGGTATGTAATACATGGCATTGAGGACCGTGCTGACAGCCAGGGCCCCCAGCACCAGAACCGTCCGGTCCAGATCATGAAACGAGGCCATAGCAAAGGAAATCTTGGAAACAAACCCGGAAAAAAAGGGGATCCCTATCATGGCCATACTTCCTACCACCAACCCGGCTCCGGCTGCCGGATTCCGCCTTGCGCTTCCCCTAAGGGCCGCTATCTCCTTCTGATGGCCGCAGCAGTCCATGAGGCCGCCTGCGGCTGTAAACAGCATGGGCTTTGTCACCGCGTGGACAATCATGTGCAGGACTGCGGCTGCCAGCCCTGCACTGGTTCCCATGCCGATTCCCATGAAGATATATCCAATCTGGGCAATGGATGAATAGGCAATGACCCGCTTGACCATATGCTGCTGCAGCGCCTTGGCCGAACCAATGACCATGGCCAGGATTCCGAACACGAAAAGCAGGTCATTGATCCGCAGCCGGATAATCAGATCCATTCCCAGAATCCGCATATAGACTTTGAGAAGCAGGATAATGTATCCCTTCAGAACCAGACCCGACAAAACAGAGCTGGAAGCAGCCGTGGCATTGGCATGGGCTCCCGGCAGCCAGGAGCTGAAGGGATACAGGGCGCTTTTTACTGCCAGCCCGGAAGTCATCATCACCAGAGCCATCTTAAGGGGAAATAAATCCTTTCCTGAGGATGCCAGCTCCCTGACAGCCCCTGCCATGGGTTCCATAAGGAGATGGCCTGTCTGGCAGTATAAAAGGGCAATGGAGATAAGGATGAGCCCGCTTCCCACCAGGCTCATGATGAGATACCGTATGGCTGCCGCCACGGTCTCGCCGCTTTCCTTTGCGCACACAATGGCACAGGCTGAAATGGTATTGATTTCTATGAATACATAAGCGGTAAAAAGGTCATTGGTGTAGATAAGGGCCAGAAGAGAACTGAACAGAAGGTTCATCATCACATAATACAGGCCCGCCCGCTCCCCGGGTATGTCGTGTTCCAGGGACCGTTTATTGGCAGCCACCGTGAGAAACATCACAAGGGAAAAGACCAGGCTCATAAGAGCTTCCAGGGCGCCGGCCCTGACCTCATTCCCCCATGGCGCCGGGAAATGTCCCATCATGAAGCGAAAACAGGTACCGTCCGACGTATATCCCAGAAGCAGGCCTGACATCACTGCCACTGCCCCCACCAAAACCAGGTGTAGAACCCTGGCCCGGTTCCTGCCTCCCAGAAGGGGCGTCACGATTCCCCCTGCCATCATCATGAATATACTGAAAAACGGAATGTTCTCAACCAGCCTCACCGTCTGTCTCCTCCTGTCCTTCATACAGCATGCCGTCCAAATCCAGTGTCTTGTAATAGTGGTGGAATCTCTGAATCAGTGAAAAGAGAAAGGCTGACACGCTGACAGACACCACGATTCCCGTCAGCACCAGACCGCTGGGAAGGGGATTGATGAATCCTTCCACAGATGTCCTTCCATCTGCTATGGGCGCCCTTCCACCGGCTATGTACCCCTTGGCCGCCAGGAACAGATACACGGACATATCCATAATGTTCAGCCCGATGGCCTTTTTAATCAGGTTTTTCTGGAGCAGCAGCATGGTAAACCCAATGGAAAACAAAATCATGGCCGCTGTCTCGTAGTAATTGGTCACAAGCGCCTGCATTATCACACCTCCCCTTCCCGGAACAGGGAATAAAAGCAATACATGGTCCCGGCCACCACCAGCCCCACACAGATATCCAGAGGCAGTATCAGGCCTGCGCTGAAGATGTTTCCCGGCCTTCCCAAAGGAATACCCGACTCCAGGTGGTTTGCCCCCATAAAAAAGGAATAGCCTTTTGAAAGGGCGTATACCATCAGCGCACTGCTGCTCATCACAGTAAAGGTTTTAAAGCTGAAAAAACGGTGAATCCGCCGGTGCCCAAATGCATTGGCATATAGTATCAGGCCGGCCCCCATCACCGTTCCTCCTGAGAACCCGCCTCCGGGGGACAGATGGCCGTTGAGCACCACATAGACGCCAAACATAAGAATAAAGGGAACCAGCAGCCTGGCCACCTGTTCCAGTATGATATCCCTTTCCTCATCCTCTTCATGCTCCGTTCCCCCACTCCGGTCTTCCTTCCCGCTATACCCGCTTTCGGTTTTGAGGCGCAAGAGGGCAATGACACTGACGGCCGCCAGGAATAAAACCACGGACTCGCCAAAGGTATCAAAGGCCCGGTAATCCAGTATGATTCCGGCAACCGTATTCACGGCCCCGGTCTCGGACAGCCCGTTTTCCAGATAACGGCCCACCACCTCATTATTGGCCGGATTGTCCGCGGAGCCAAAGGCAGGCAGATGGGTTACCATCATGAGAAGCACTGCCATGCCCGCCAGACAGACGATCTGCGCCACAGCCCGGTAGACACGGCCGAACACACGCAGGGCATGTTCCTCCGTAAATTCCGCAAACCGCCTGCCCATAGTCCGTTTTGTATTTCTCTTTACAGCCTGCCCCGAAGCGTGCACGGTGTCTGCCGCTCCATGCACGGTGTCTGCTGCTCCATGCCCGCCATTCTCCCCGCCATGCCCGCCGGCCCCGCCTTCATGCACACCGGCCTCATCGTCCCAGTCCGGACCGTTTTCCACCCAGTCCACGAATGCGCGCAGACCGCGCTTACCGCTGTCCTCACTCACTGTCTTCCCCCCTTAACCCATCGACCTTATACAGTGTAATAAAAAGCAGGATTCCCGTGACCCCTGCGCCCACGGCCGCCTCTGTGATAGCCAGGTCCGGGGACTGCAGAATCACCCATATGATGCTCATGATAAGGCTGTTGGCCATAAACAGGATGGCTGCCACCAACAGGTTCCTGCACAGGAATACACTTAAGGAACAGGCCATCAGAAACAGCAGGAGAATGATCTCAACCGCCTTCATATTCAGACACCCCGCATTCCTCTTTAAGGTTTGGATTGCTCCTGGCCTCTGCCCTGGCCACCATGTGGGAGGCCGCCGGGTTGCCAATCCAGATAAACAGAAGAATCAATCCGATTTTGGCCGACTCCATATTCCACCCGTTGGAGATTATAAGGCCGGCCAGTATAAGCATGCTCCCCAGGGTATCGCATTTGGCAGCCACATGGATCCGGTTCAGCGCATATTCAAACCGGAATATGCCAAAGGTCGCCACACAGAGCACAAACACTCCCAGCACGATGAAAATTCCTCCTGTCACCAGACCCATTACAGCACCGCCTCCTTTTTTGTATTTTCCTTTCCTGCCCCACCGCTCTCTCCACTTTCCTTTTCACAGCCCATATGCCGGCCCAGAAGCCCTGTCAGAACCACAAAGGACAGGAAGCTGATAAGGGCATATATAAGACAGATATCCACCAGATAATCCTCATGGAACACCTTTATGAGCAGGGCAATCATGAGAACAGTCTTGGTTCCTATCATATTGATGGCAATGAGCCGGTCGGAAAAGCGCGGTCCCAGTACGGCCCGCAGCAGGCAGAATATCATATTGATACTGGGTATGATAACCGACAGAATCAGGATACCTGTAAACAGCCCCTCTGCCGCCCCCATCTCTGCCCCCACCTTTGCCCCTATCTCTGCCCCCATGTCCCTTCCTCCTATCTTACTTCCTCGATCCGCGCCAGCTGCCTTGCCACATGCCAGTCCTTAAGCCCCTCTGCCATCTCAGCTGTCAGCGCGTGGACCCACAGCACATCATCCTTCACATCCACCGTGATGGTGCCCGGCGTCAGGGTAATGGCATTGGCCAGGGCCGCCCTGGCTCCGGCGCTCTTTAAGTCCGTCTTAACCGGCACCA
>ENA-OQJZ01000311-OQJZ01000311.1-human-gut-metagenome-genome-assembly--contig:-NODE-311-length-32891-cov-7.672396_pt1 | contig 32891 bp, 30 predicted proteins | sample MGYA00242618_ERZ504785 | MGnify/ENA primary metagenome ERZ504785 (study PRJEB26092, sample SAMD00036354) | human gut metagenome | host: Homo sapiens | study: EMG produced TPA metagenomics assembly of...
TATAATACCACACCCCCGCCTCCTTGTCAACACTTTTTGACAGATTTTTTCCAATTTCTTTGCAGAGCAAAGATTCCCCCCGTTTTTCACCCGTTTCAGGGCGTGCCTTTTTCTTGACAAGGCGGCGGGCAAAACGTATTATGGAGTCATCCCCCAGCATCCTGTGTAAGGTAGCTATACTTATTCTATAAAGGAGAAGCGCCATGTCCTGTGTCAACATCCGCGGCTGCTGCATCGGTGAGGGCCGCCCCAAAGTTATTATTCCTATTGTAGAGCCCACGGAAACCGCCGTTCTTGAAAAAGCTGCCGAGTTTTCCACATTGCGCGCCGATTGTGTGGAATGGCGCATCGATTGCTTTGAAGGTGCAAAAAACCTTCCGGCTATCGTGCACTGCGCCGCGAAGCTCCGTGTTGCCTTGAAGGATCAGCTGCTTCTTTTCACCTTCCGCACAAAATCCGAAGGCGGTAAAGTCGCTCTGGCCCACAAAGAGTATCTTCATTTTATCCGCACCGTTCTTGCCACCGACTGCGCCGATCTGATCGACATTGAATTTTTCACTTCAGGCGCAGAGCTTCCCGCGCTGATCGAAGAAGCCCACACCGCCGGGGCTGCAGTGGTGTGTTCCAGCCACGACTTCCATAAAACGCCGCCGCGCGCCGAACTGGTGAGCCGCATGGTTGCCATGCAGCAGGCCGGGGCCGATCTGCCCAAACTGGCTGTGATGCCCCAGAGCCGTGCCGATGTGCTGGAGCTTCTGGCTGCCACCGCTGAAATGGCCGACCGGCATCCGGAGACTCCCATCATCACCATGAGCATGGGAGCTCTGGGCGCGGTGAGCCGCCTTTCCGGCGAAGCCATCGGTTCCGCCATGACCTTTGCCAATCCCGGGCAGGCCAGTGCACCGGGGCAGGTGTCGCTGGAGGTCGTAAACGAAGTATTGGATGCATTGCATTTGTAACCAACAAATCGGAAGTTGACAAAGGAGTTGAGCTGATATGAAAAAGAAAATCATCATATTGCTGTCTGTTGTGATAATTCTTTTGATGGGCATTGTTGTATGGTTTAATATTCCACTCGACTTGATGGACTTAGACCCTAATGAGGTCATGGAAATAGTTGTTTTCAATGGCAATAGCGGAAACGCAACACATATTACCGACAAAGAGCAGATTCAGCATATTGTCGAAAATTTGAATGGCGTCGAATTAAAGCGGTCAAAGCCGTCTTTGGGATATATGGGATATAGTTTCAAAGTTACTATTTATTTGTCTGATGGCAACGAGGCAGGCGATTGGAATAATTTTATTATCAATTCAGATGATACAATTAGAAAAGATCCATTTTTCTATTCTGTTACAAAGGGAAATATTGATTACAGCTATATTGAAGGTATCGTAGAATAACAAAAATTCCAGTTTGTCGCACATCCTGCCTAAAACACAAACCGGAACGATCTTCCCTTTTTCGGGTGGATCGTTCCGGTTTTTATGTTATATTGAAAATCGTTTTATGCCAGCTTGGCTTCCAGACGGGTGCGGATGGCCTTGATAAAGCCCTCGCTGTCCACGGCGGTGGGGGTGATGCCCTCAGCCAGACCGCACAGGTCTTTTGTCATGATGCCGTCGTTCAGGGTCTGCAGGCTGGCGGCTTCCAGTGCTTCGCCAAACTTCACCAGCTCCGGCAGGCCGTCCAGTTCACCGCGCTTCTTGAACGCGCCAGACCACGCAAAGATGGTAGCCATGGGGTTAGTGGAGGTCTTTTCGCCCTTCAGATACTTATAATAGTGGCGGGTGACGGTGCCGTGGGCGGCCTCGAACTCGTATTTGCCGTCCGGGCTGACCAGCACGCTGGTCATCATAGCCAGAGAGCCAAAGGCAGTGGAGACCATATCGCTCATCACGTCACCGTCGTAGTTCTTGCAGGCCCAGACAAAGCCGCCCTCGCTGCGAATGACGCGGGCAACAATATCGTCAATGAGGCTGTAGAAGTAGGTGATGCCTGCGGCCTCGAACTTTGCCTTATACTCGGTGTCATACACCTCCTGGAAGATATCCTTGAAGGTGTGGTCATACTTCTTGGAGATGGTATCCTTTGCGCCGAACCACAGATCCTGCTTCACATCCAGTGCGTAGTTGAAGCAGCTGCGGGCAAAGCTGCGGATGGAATCATCCTTGTTGTACTGGCCCTGCAGAACGCCAGCGCCCTCAAAGTCAAAGACGGTGGCGCGCTGCTCAGAGCCATCGGCACCGGTGAACACCAGTTCAGCCTTGCCTGCACCCGGGATGCGGAACTCGGTGCACTTGTACACATCGCCGTAGGCGTGGCGGGCAATGGTGATGGGCTTTTTCCAGTTTTTGACCACCGGCTTGATGCTGTCAATCATGATGGGTGCGCGGAACACGGTGCCGTCCAGCACAGCGCGGATGGTGCCGTTGGGGCTTTTCCACATCTCATGCAGCTTGTACTCGTCCATGCGCTGGGCATTGGGGGTGATGGTGGCGCACTTGACCGAAACGCCGTACTTCTTGTTGGCAAGGGCGGCATCCATGGTCACCTTGTCGGCGGTAGCGTCGCGGTTGGGCAGGCCCAGATCATAATATTCGGTCTTGAGGTCCACAAACGGAAGGATCAGTTCGTCCTTGATCATCTTCCACAGAATGCGGGTCATTTCGTCGCCGTCCATCTCGACGAGGGGCGTGGTCATTTTGATCTTTTCCATAGCAGGGTTCCCTTTCCTCTCTTTGGATCGTTTCTCCAGCCGCGCTGCACTGCCAGATGCCGCGCGGGCAGTTCGGCAGAATGTTTATTTGCGGTAAGCGGCTGCCAGCTTTTCAAGGGCCGGCAGGCTGCGCTTGACCTTTTCGGTATCGATGCAGTAGGCAAGGCGCACATAGCCCTTGACACCGAAGCTGTCGCTGGGCACCAGCAGCAGGTCAAACTCCCGGGCCTTCATGCAGAAAGCGTTGGCATCCTCTTCCAGAGCCTTGGGGAAGATGTAGAAGGTACCGCCGGGGCGCTCCACCTCAAAACCCAGCGCGGTGAGCTTATCGTACAGCAGGTTCATGTTGGTCTCATACACACTCAGATCACTGGTCACATCCTGACAGCGGCTTACGGCCCGCTGGATGATGCTGGGCGGGCAGTTGTGGCCGGTGAAGCGGGAGATCTGGGCCATCATGTCCACCAGCACATCCTCGCCCTCACAGCCCGGACGCACCGCCACATAGCCAAGGCGCTCGCCGGGCAGGCTCAGGCTCTTGGAATAGGAGAAGCAGGTGAGAGTGTGGGGGTAGAACGCCGCCGGGTAGGGCACCTTTTTGCCGTCGAATGCGATATCGCGGTAGGGCTCATCGCTGACGAGGAAGATGTTGTGGCCGAACGCCTTGCTCTTCTCGGTCAGGATCTCTGCCATGCGGGTGAGCGTCCCGGCAGAGTAGACCACGCCGGTGGGGTTGTTGGGGGTGTTGATGAGCACACAGGTGGTCTTTTCGCCGATCATCTGCTCGAATGCGTCCAGATTGGGCTGGAAGGTCGGTGCCTGCGGCGGCACCACCTTGAGGACTGCCCCGGTGCCCGCCACATAAGGGCCGTACTCCGGGAAGTAGGGCGCAAAGGTGAGCACCTCGTCGCCGGGCTGCGTGACCGCACGGATGGCATGGGCAATGGCACCCGCCGCACCGGTGGTGGGGAAGATGTGCTTCTGCTCATAGGGCAGGCCAAAGGTCTTTGTCAGGTGCGCTGCCACATCGATGCGGAAGCCCGGGTCACCCTGACTGGGGCAGTAGCCGTGCAGGTTTACCGGCTCTTCGTTGGCCAGCAGGTCCTGCATAGCGGCAGTGAACTCCTGCGGGCAGGGCACGCTGGGGTTGCCCAGCGAGTAATCGAACACATTCTCATATCCGATCTCGGCAGCACGCTGCTTGCCGTACATGAAGGTCTCGCGGATGACGCTCTTATTGCCGAGCATCGCGCGATAAGTCTCGTTCAGCATAATACTTTCCCCCGAGAGTTTATTTGTGGGCAGCCGTATAGCTCTGCTCCACCTTGATGATGCAGCTGTAGGCTGTATCCTGTTCCTTGATGAACTGTTCCAGCTGTTCCAGCAGCTCTACCTTATCCCCTGCATAGCCTGCCGGCAGCACCAGATCGAACAGCACGTTGGTGTGGGTCCTGCCCGGCACGATGCGCAGATCGTGCAGCGAAAGGGCCGGGTCGAGCTGGCGCAGCTTTTCGGTCAGGCGGGCGCGCAGCACGCCCACGGCAGCATCCGAGGTAACGATGGGGTCGTAGTGGATGGTAACCAAAAGCCGGTCATTCTTTAGAAAATCCCGTTCAATGTTGTCGATCAGGTCGTGTGCCTCCAGCGGGTCCTGCTCGGCAGGCAGTTCCACATGCAGGGAGGCGAACTGGTGTCCCGGGCCGTAGTCGTGCACCATTAAATCGTGCATTCCCAGCACGCCGGGATAGGAGAGCACCTTCTGCTCGATGTGGTCCACCAGATCCTCGCTGGGGCTTTCGCCCAGCAGCGGGCTGAGCGTATCCATCACAAGGCCCCAGCCGGAGATCAGGATGAACGCCGCCACGCCTACACCCATCAGGCCATCCAGCACATCCCAGCCGGTCACGCGGCACAGCACTGCGGCAATGAGCACCGCGCCGGTGCTCAGCACATCGTTGCGGCTGTCCGCAGCAGTGGCAATGAGGGTCTCGGAGCCGATGATGCGCCCGATGGTGCGGTTGAAGCCGCTCATCCACAGCTTGACGAGGATGGATGCGATCAGCACGGCCACCGTCAGCCAGCTGAACATCACCGGGGTGGGGTGCAGCACCTTGACCACCGATTCCTTCAGCAGCGAAAAGCCGATGCCGAGAATGGTCACGCTGACTACCAGCCCCGCCAGATATTCATACCGGGCATGGCCGAAGGGATGCTCTGCGTCCGGGGCCTTGCCGGCCAGCTTGAAGCCCACCAGACTGACCACGTTGGACGAGGCATCCGACAGGTTGTTCAAGGCATCTGCCATGATGGCAATGGAGCCGAACAGAGTGCCTACGGTCAACTTGCCCAGACACAGCAGCAGGTTGCATGCCACGCCCACCCAGCAGGCAAGGTTGCCGTAGGCGGCACGCACCTTAGGGTCCTGCGCATGGTCGGGCTGGCGGATGAAAAGACGAATCAAAAACTGAGTCATAACGGTCCTCCATGGGCAGCGCTGGACACCTGCATACCCTGTCATCGCTTATAGTATAGCATTTCGCTTTATCGTTTTAAAGTATTTTCCGAAAACTTTTGCCCGGTATAGAAAGACCCCGGCAGAGCGGGATGCCCTGCCGGGGAGCTTTATGGGAACGGTAAACCGGGATTCTCGGATGAATTACTTCTCAGAAGGTTTGCTCAGGTCCACGCTGCGGATGATCTTGCGCACCGGCAGGATGCTCTTGGCATTCATGGACAGCTCGTCCACGCCCATGCGCAGGAAGGTCTCGGTCAAGGCGGTGTCGGCACCCAGCTCACCGCAGATGCCCACCCAGATGCCGTGGCGGTGGCCCGCCTCAATGGTCATCTTGATGGCGCGCAGCACAGCGGGATGGTGCGGGTTGAAGAACGGCTCCAGCTTTGCATTCTGGCGGTCCAGCGCACAGGTGTACTGGGTCAGGTCGTTGGTGCCGATGGAGAAGAAGTCGCACTCGGCAGCCAGCTCGTCCGCGATCAGCACAGCGGCGGGGGTCTCGATCATGGTGCCTACCTCGATGTTCTGGCCCATCTTCACGCCCTCGGCGGTCAGTTCTGCGCGGCACTCTTCCAGAACAGCCTTGGCATCCTGCAGCTCCCGCAGGCTGGTGATCATGGGGAACATGATGCTCATGTTGCCGTAGGCAGAAGCACGCAGCAGAGCGCGCAGCTGGGTCTTGAAGAAGTCCCTGCGGGTCAGGCAGATGCGGATGGCGCGGTAGCCCAGAGCGGGGTTCTCCTCGTGATCCAGCTTCATGTAATCGACGGTCTTATCGGCACCGATGTCACAGGTACGGACGACCACCTTGCGGGGAGCCAGACTCTCCACCACCTGCTTGTAGGCCTCGAACTGGTAGTCCTCGGTGGGGAAGTCCTTGCAGTTCAGGTAGACGAACTCAGTGCGGAACAGGCCTACGCCGCCGGCATCGTTCTGCTGCACAGCACCCACATCGCTCATGCCGCCGATGTTGGCAAAGACATTGATGGTCTTGCCGTCCAGCGTGGTGTTGGGCTTGCCCTTCAGCTCCTGCAGCAGGGCCTGCTTCTTCTGATCTTCCTGCTGGCGCTTCTTCAGGCTCTTGAGCAGGTCGGGGGTGGGTTCAACGTAAACGCAGGCGTTGTAGCCATCGATGACCGCCATCTTGCCGTCCCAGTCGTCCTGAATATCCTTGCACTGGATCAGGGCAGGGATGTTCATGCTGCGGGCCAGAATGGCGGTGTGGCTGTTGGAGCTGCCCTCCCGGGTGATGAAGCCCAGCAGCAGGCTCTTGTCCATCCGCACCGTCTCCGAGGGTGCCAGATCCTCTGCCACCAGAATGCTGGGCTCCGTGCCCTGCAGGGTGGCATTGTCCACGCCCTGCAGGATGTCCAGCATGGCCTGGGCAATGTCGATGACATCGGCGCTGCGGGCCTGTAAATAGGGGTCGTCCATGGCGGCAAACACGGCGGCCTGGTTGTCGCCCGCTTTCTTGACGGCATACTCCGCACACATGTGCTGGCCGTTGATGATCTCCTTGATGGCATCCACAAAGTCATCGTCATCCAGCATCATGGCATGGATGTTGAACACCTCGGCAATGTCCTCGCCTGCCTCGGCCAGTGCCTTTTCATACAGGGCAGTCTGCTGGTCAATGGCCTTGGCCCGGGCCTCTTCAAAGCGGGCTTCCTCTGCCGCCGTGTCCGCGACCTGAGCGGTGGAGATCACGGTATCTTTTTTCTTGTAAATTTTCAGCTTGCCGATGGCAATGCCGTTCAGGATGCTTTTACCGGTTCCTACCTGCATCGTTCTCTCTCCTTTGTTGAGACTTTAGTGCGAAAAAGCCCCCGCAGGGTCTCCCGCAAGGGCTTTTGTCCGCAGATTCAAAGATCAGACGTTCTCAGTCAGGAACTTCTGAATGGCCTCGGCAGCGGCGGCCTCATCGTCGCCCTCCACCTTCACGGTCACGGTGTCGCCCTGCTTGACACCCATGCCCATCAGAGCCATCAGTTTGCGCAGGTCGCAGCTCTTGCCGTCCTTTTCCAGGGTAGCGGTGCTGGCAAAGCCCTTGGCCACCTTCACGAGCAGACCGGCCGGACGAGCGTGGATGCCGCATGCATCCTTAACAGTATACTGGAATTCCTTCATGATCATTTTCTCCTTACTTCATCCCGTTTCAGATCCGGACGGTCCTGCCACTCCGGACGCAGCCGATTTTGCTGCGGGATGCTACTATTATTATAAACCCGCTTCGTTATTTTTTCATCATTTCATATTGCTGATTTTTTGCCAGAAATTTTGGTGCTATTGAACAGAAGTTTTGCCCCCATTTTTCCACCGGATTCATTCGACAGGATACCCCTCGGCATCCAGGGGCAGGTCGGTGTACTGCGCCTCCTCGGGCACCACGGAGTCCGGCTCCCCGCTGGTCTGCTGGCTCTGCCCGGCCGCGCCCAGCTCCTCATCATGGCGCTCTCCCCAGTCGCCGCTGTAATCCTCACCGGACACCTGCTGGGCATCCTGCTGCTCAGCCTGCGCCATTGCGGTCTGGGCATCCTTCAGGCCGATCACCGTGCCCGACGGCTTTTCCAGCAGGTAGGCCCCCACAGCCTTTTTGCGGTAGACCAGCAGCACGCCGTAGCGGCTGGTCTCTCCGCTGCTGGCCGCCGGGATCAGGGCGGTCCACTTTTCCACGGTTTTCCCTTTGTAGCGGGTAAGATCCATTCCGCTTTGCTGCACCACCCCGTTGAAGGCCGAAAAGCTGTCGTCCCACTTGCGGGGGATCTTGACCTTATCTGCCGTGATGGACGTGCCGTCCACATCCAGCCCGTAGCCCGTGAACCAGGTCTGGATGTCCTGTGCGCTCTCGATCCGGTTCACCCCGGCCGCTGCCGCCACCGTGCGGGTGCTGATGTACCGCCCCAGAAAGGCGCTGAAGATCACCAGCGCACAGCAGAGCGCACCGGCCCCCACCTTTTTCAAGCTCGTCTTGTTCAGCGTTACCACAAACATGCCGTTCCCTCCCACCCGTTTTGTTCTGAAAAGAATATATGGGGCGGGCAGGCAGAATATGTTTGGCAGCACCAAAAGAGCCCCCGCCGGAATAGACCGGCGGGGGCTCTTTCTCATAACGGTAAGTTCAGGATCACTCGATCAGGCCGTTCAGCAGGGCCAGGCACTTGCGGCTGTGCAGCTTGCGGATGGCCTTGGCCTCGATCTGGCGGACACGCTCACGGGTGACACCGAAGTCGCGGCCCACCTCCTCCAGCGTGCGGGGGCGGCCATCGTCCAGACCAAAGCGCAGGCGGATGACCTTTTCCTCACGGGGGGTCAGGCTCTTGAGGGCCTGATTGATCTGCTGGGCCACCATGGCGCGGTCCGCTGCCTTGCCGGGGGCCTCGGCGTTCTCGTCGGCAACGAAATCGCCCAGGGAGGAATCTTCTTCCTCGCCCACGGGGCTTTCCAGGCTGGCGGGCTCCTGCGCCATGCGCTGGATCTCACGCACGCGCTCCACGCTCATATCCATGGCCTTTGCCAGCTCCTCGGGGGTGGGCTCGTGGCCGTTCTGGTAGACCAGCTGGTTGGTGGCCTGACGCATCCGGTTGATGGTCTCGACCATGTGCACCGGGATGCGGATGGTGCGGGCCTGATCCGCAATGGCGCGGGTGATGGCCTGACGGATCCACCAGGTGGCGTAGGTGGAGAAGCGGAAGCCACGGTCACAGTCAAACTTCTCGGCGGCCTTGATCAGGCCGATGTTGCCCTCCTGGATCAGGTCCAGGAACGCCAAATTGTGGCCGACATGCTTCTTGGCGATGGAGACCACCAGACGCAGGTTGGCCTCGCTCAGGCTGCGGCGGGCGTTCAGGCCGTCGCGGCGGATCTTGAGCAGCTCCTGGCGGCGCTCCTCCGTCAGGGGGCCGTTCTCCACGGCCTCCATGGCTTCTTCTTCGGCAGCCTTTTCCTCGTCGTCCTCGCTGGACTTGGTGTTGCCGTCCTCGTCCAGATCCTCGGTATAGCTCCGGCTGTTCTCATCCTCCTCGAACGAGAAGCGGGCGCTGTTCTTTTTGATGTACTCAGGCGCGCCGTACTTCTGGCGGTCGGCCTGAAGGATGTGGGCAGCCTCGGCACCGGCGTGGATGCGCTTGCTCAGGTCCACTTCCTGCTCCGCGCTCAGCAGCGGGATCTGGCCGATCTGCTTGAGGTAGTTCTTCACAGGGTCATCCAGCAGCTCATCCATGGCAGCCTTCAGGTCTGCGGGGTTCTCCTCTGCCGGGTCGTCCTCATTTTCATCGCCCAGGCCCAGCTCATCGCTGTTTGCCTCGGCACTTTCCACCTCTGCCATGATGCCTTCCACATCCAGGCTGGTGTCACCGTCGGCCTCGTCATCCAGAATTTTGATGCCGCGCTCCTCCAGAAGCGTGTAAAGCGTTTCCACATCCATCCGGCACTGGGAAGCCAGTGTCTTGGCCTCGCCCGCCGTCAGGGTGCCTTCGCCCTTCGTCAACAGTTCCTTCAAAGTCATGCCCATTTCGCTCTCTCCTTTTCACCGCGGCGCTGGCTGCGCCGTAAGTGATATCGTATCATAAGTTTTGCCGCTGCGGGATGGTTCAAATCACCAGGCCGCCGTTCACACCGAACACCTGCCCGGTGATGTAACCGGCGCTTTCGCCTGCCAGGAACACCAGCAGCTGCGCCACCTCGTCCGCGCTGCCCAGGCGGCCCACGGGGGTCTCCTCGGCCAGCGCAGCCTTATCCTCTGCCGTAAAGGCAGCCATCATATCGGTGTCGATGACACCCGGAGCCACGCAGTTCACGGTGATGCCGCTGGGCCCCTCCTCTTTGGCAAGGGCCTTGGTCAGGCCGATCAGGCCCGCCTTGGCAGCGGAGTAATGCACCTCGCAGCTGCCGCCGGTCTGGCCCCACATGCTGCTCACGGTCAGGATGCGGCCCGCCTTGCGGCGGATCATGCCCGGCAGGGCCAGCTGGCACAGGTGGAACGCGCCGCTCAGGTTCACGTCCAGCATGTGCTGCCACTCCTCCGGGGTGATATCGGTGAACAGCTTCTGCTGGGCAATGCCCGCGTTGCTCACCAGCACATCCACATGGCCCACGGCCTGCTCCACGGTGTGGAACGCCACCTCACAGCTGGCGCGGGAGGCCACGTCGCACTGGACCGCCAGCAGGCCCGGCAGCGCCTTTTCCAGCGCCGCCGCCGCCTCGGCGTGGGTGTGGTAGAGCACCGCCACCCGGTAGCCCGCCTGCCAGAAGGCGCGGGCCGCCGCGGCTCCGATGCCCCGGTCGCCGCCCGAGATCAGCACGCAGCGCCCATTGGCCGCAGGGGCTGCCGGTTCCGGTACAGCCTCCACCGGCGGTTCCGTTTCCGCAGCCGGTTCTGTTTCCGCGGCCGGTTCCGGCGCAGCTTCCTGCACCGGCTCCTGTTCCGGCGCAGGGGCCCGGGATGCCTCGTCCGCATCGCTCAGGTCAAAGGTCAATTCAAATTCATCATCGTACAAGAGTCAGCCCTCCTGCCGTTTGTTCTCTGCCTGCAAAAAATCCCGCAGGCAGGAAGGTCCCGCCCTCCACCGCACCCATGGGCTGCGCTCTGCTCCTCTTTCCGGTCAAGGCCGGTCCTGCGGCGAGCCCGCTGGTCTGTGCGAGTGGTTTCGACAAGATACCATTAAATAATATAACACAATTCGACGAAAAAAGAAAGTGGGAACCGCCGTCTTTTCACGCAGTTCCCACTTTTTTTCACGTTCTCAGGGGGTCACGGGCGGTTTCCAGCGGGGCTTTGCGGCCCGCTGCTCCCGCAGCCGGAGGAAAAACGCCTGCAGCAGCGCCTGCGCCTCCTCCGCCCGCAGACCGCGTTCCACCACCGGATGGTGGTTGAAGGGCAGGGCGAACAGGTCGGTCACGCTGCCGCAGCACCCGGCCTTGGTATCCGCCGCGCCGTACACCACCCGCCTGATCCGGCTGTTGATGATGCCGCCGCTGCACATGGGGCAGGGCTCCAGCGTAACAAACAGCTCACACTGCCACAGCCGCCAGCCGCCCAGCTTTTTGCAGGCCGCGTCAATGGCCAGCAGCTCGGCGTGGTGGAGGGCGTTTTTCTCGGTCTCGCGGGTGTTGTGGGCGGCGGCGATGATCTCGCCGTTCCGGGCCACCACCGCGCCCACGGGCACCTCGCCCAGCGCGGCGGCCCGTGCGGCCTCCTCCAGCGCCGCGCCCATCAGCTCATAATCGGTCATCCCATTCCCCTTTCTGCCAGCGCCCGGGCCAGCACCAGCCCATTGTTCAGGATATGCAGCACCACCCCGGGTGCAGGACTGTCGGTCTGCTCTGCGGCCCACCCGAAAATGAGCCCCATGCCCAGCGCGTAGCACTTTTCGGTCAGCGTTCCGTGCAGGGCCGCAAAGAGCACAGCCTGGCAGAGGTTTGCCGGGTGCTCCCCCAGCGGCCGCAGCAGGCGCAGCAGCGCCCCCCGGAACACCAGCTCCTCGGCCAGCGGCAGCACCAGCAGGCTGCGCAGCGTACCGGGCACGCCCTGCGGCAGCTCTGCCGCCCCGCCGGGGACCAGCACACACCAGACCGCCGCCAGCCCGGCCCAGGCCAGTGCCGCGATGCCTGCCGCCCGCAGGCGGCGGTTCCGCTCTGACATCTTCTCCGTCCCCTCTCCGTTTGGGGCCGCGCTTTCCCGCTGCTTCGGGCGCACAGCGCACCGCCCCGCAATGCCTGATGCCCATTGTATCATGTTTCGGCCCGTTTGTGCAAGAAAACGGAGCGGAATTGCGAAAATACGAAGAAATATTGATTCAAACAATTGACATTTCCCGTCGTCTCTGGTATATTCCTATACAACTTTTTGATTGATTTGGTCGGGTTATCCGTTCTTGGCCCCGTTGGAGGTATTACTATGATCCGCATTCTTACCGATTCCGCATCCGACATCCTGCCCGCTGAAGCCGAGCAGCTAGGCGTGACCGTCATCCCCCTGAACGTCACCCTGGAGGACGGCACCGTGCTCCGGGACGGCGCGGACATGACCCCCACCGTGTATTACGGCGTGATGGCCCGCTGCCACAAGCTGCCCACCACCAGCCAGCCCAGCCCCGAGCTGTTCCAGCGCTTCTTCCTTGAGGCGGCTGCCGCCGGGGACGAGGTGGTGGGCATCTTCCTCTCCCATGAGCTGTCCGGCACCTGCCAGTGCGCCCGGCTGGCCGCAGACATGGCCAATGTGGACAATGTCCTCTTTGTGGATTCCGAGAACGTCTGCCTGGGCGAGAGCCTGCTGGTGCGGCTGGCTGTTCAGCTGCGGGATGCCGGAAAGACTGCCGGGCAGATCGCCGCCACCCTTGAGCACGCCAAGGAGCATCTGCATCTGGTGGCTGTCATCGACGACCTGAAGTATCTGCGCAAGGGCGGCCGCCTGCCCGCCGCCGTGGCCGTGGCCGGTGGGATGCTGGGCATCAAGCCCCTCATCACCATCAAGGAGGGCAAGGTCGTTATGGCGGGCAAGGCCCGGGGCCTGCCCGGCGCTTACGTTGCCCTGTTCAAGAAGATCGAGGAGCTGGGCGGCATCAGCACCTGCGCCGACGCGCTGGCCGGTTACACCCTCGCCCCCCGCGAGGTGCAGCCCATCCAGACCTACCTGCAGGAGAATCTGGGCCGGAGCGAGGCCCTTGTGCGCCAGATCGGCTGCGTCATCGGCACCCACGCCGGCCCCGGCGCGTTCGGCCTGGCCTTCCTCGATGAGGGCTTCACCTTCTGAGCTTACCCAATCAAAAAGAGGAACTGCTTTCCCGGCAGTTCCTCTTTTTTGTTGGTCATTCGTGTCCGATCTTCGACCAGTCAATTTCTTCGGCATCCACAAAGCCGCTGTCCTTCGCTTCCTCCAGCTGCTTTGCTTCCTCTGTGGTCAGCTTGGTGAAATCCGGGTCCCATGCCAGTACCAGCTTTTTGATCAGCTCATAGGCAAGGTTCTTGTCCGGGTCCGGCAGCATATCGATCATGTGTGCTGCATTCATTGCAATTTCAGACATCCTGCCACCTCCTTATTTATAGATATCGCCACGATTCCCGATATCCAGCACCAACAGAATTTCCAGCGCGTTTTCCTCACCGTACCGGTAAAGCACGCGCCAGCTTCCGACCCGAAGCCGCATCGTTCCATCCTTCAGTCCCTGCATCACCTTGATATCACCCGCCGGTGGTTTCAGGGTCAGCCCCTCAATGCCTGCAACGATGCGAAGCACGGACTTTTTGTCCAGCTTGTTCAGGAACTTCATGGCGTTCTTCGAGTAGCGGATCTTCATAACATCATCCTCAGTGCTCGTTTTCTTGTGGGTCTCTGGCCCTATTATAGTCCATTCTCCTGCAAACGTCAATTTCTTTTTGCCGAAGATCCGTTCATTACAGCACCGCGTCCGAGACGATCTTGCCCAGCAGGAGCACCAGCACCACAAGCATCATGGGGCGGATGAACTTTGCGCCGTTCTTGAGGGCGAAGTGGGAGCCCAGCAGGTTGCCCACAATGCCGCTGATGGCACAGGGGATGCCGATGGAGAACACCACCAGCCCGCTGGAAAGATACGTTACAAGGCTGGCGTAGTTGCTGGCAAGGTTGAGCACCTTGGCGTTGCCGCCCGCCGTGCGCAGATCAAAACCCATCAAGGTGGTAAAGGCGATGATGGCAAAGGTGCCGGTGCCCGGGCCAAAGATGCCGTCGTACAGGCCGATGCCCAGCCCGATGGCAAGGGCCAGCACCGCCTTTTTGGCGTTCAGGGTGCCGTCGTCCCGGTTCTCGTCGGGCAGGTCCCGCCGCCAGAGGATGAGCACCGCCGCCACCGGCAGGATGATGAGCATCATGGTGCGCAGCACCTGATCGCTGAGCAGGAGCACGATGTGGGAGCCCAGCGCGCTGCCTGCAAAGCTGCCCACAGCCGCCAGCAGGCCGACCCGGATGTTCATGGCTCCCTTCTGGAAGAACTGCGCCGTGGCAAAGGTGGTGCCGCAGGCCGCGCTGAATTTATTGGTGCCGTAGGTGTAATGCACCGGCAGGCCTGCAAACAGGTAGGCGGGCAGGCTGATCAGACCGCCGCCCCCCGCCGCTGAGTCCACAAAGCCCGCAAACCCGGTCATCAGCATCAGAAACAGCAGCATTGGCAATGATAATGTAATTTCCATTCGTTCTACTTTCCCACTCTTTCGTTTACTTCAGATACAGCTTTCCCTCGCAGGCCAGGATCTGATCCAGGATCATCCGGGACACCCGGGCACCATAGACCATGGCGGGGGGGTCGTTGTACTCGATGATGTCATGGAACTCCTTGTTCATCAGAACGATCACATACTCGCCATAGGGGGTGTGGATGATGCCGCCGTCGTTGCGGCAGGCGTTCATGCTGCCGCTCTTGCTGGCCACCCAGATAAGCTCCGGCTCGCCGGTCTCCTCGCAGTCCAGATAGAACTGGGGGAAATCGTGGGTCAACATGGTGTTGTAGTGCTGCTGGCGGAAGATGCCCAGCATGGCGGCGCTGGCTTCCCTGCTGACCAGCGTGCCCTTTGCCACCTGCGCAAACAGGGCAGCGTAGTCCCGGGGCGTGGTGGTGCCCAGCTTGTCGTAGCGGTCAAAGTGGAGGGGGTTGTGCAGGACGGTGTGCCCAAAGCCCAATTCCCGGATGCAGGCATTGATGGTGTCCAGCCCCAGGTAATCGATGATCATATTGGTGGCGATGTTGTCCGAGCAGATGATCATCATGGTGGCGGTGTCCTTCACCTTGAGCTTTGCCCCCACGCCCAGGGCCCGAAGCATCCCGGAGCCGTCCACGAACTGGCTGGCCTCGTAGGTGATCTCCTCTTCCAGGTCAGCCCTGCCCCGGCTGGCCTGCAGATACAGCACCGCCAGAATGAACGCCTTGATGGTGGAGGCCGTCTCAAATTCCTCGTCGGCACCGATCTCCACCGTGCTGCCGCGCAGGTCATCCACAAAAACGCTCATCCTGCCCTGATAGGAATAGAGCTCTGCGGCAATGCGCTTTTCCAATGTCATATTCTGATCCATCTGGAATCCCTCAACTTTTCTATACTTTCCGTTATACTTTATCCTTACCGTTAAGACATAATTATCATTGAAAACATTGATTTCATTGGTTCTCATTGATTCTAGTGCAATGATGAGCAATGATTTCAATGAATTCAATGAATCTTTTGATACTAACGGTGATTACAGGTTGTTTTCAAAGAAACGCTGTGCGTTGCGGAAGAAGATGGCTTCCACCTCATCCTCTGTGAAGCCCTCTTTCCGCAGGGCATCGGCCAGCAGGGGCATTTTGGAGCAGTCGCTCAGTTCCAGCTTGCCGCCGATGCCGTCAAAGTCACTGCCCAGACCGATGATTTCAATGCCGCCCACCTGCTTGAAATGGGCGGCGTGTTTGGCCATCAGGGCCGTGGTGCTGCGGCACAGGTCGGGGCTGGGCTGGTCATCCAGAAAGCCCGCGCAGTAGTTCAGGCCCACCAGACCGCCTTTTTCCGCCATGACCCGGATCATCTCATCGGTCAGGTTGCGGCAGTGGGGGGCCAGGGCGCGGCAGTTGGAGTGGCTGGCCGCAAAGGGGCGGGTGCTGTGCTCCGCAATGTCCCAGAAGCCCTTATCGGACAGGTGGCTCACATCGGCAATGATGTGCAGGCGCTCCATCTCGGCCAGGAACTCAAAGCCCTTCTCCTTCAGGCCGGTCTCGGTGTTGGGCATACAGGGCCAGATGGGGCCGTTGCCGGGCACCACGTTGGGGCTGGCCAGCTCGTTCTCGTGGTTCCAGGTCAGGGTCATCATCCGCACGCCCAGCTCGTACATCCGGCGCAGCACGCCCAGGCTGCCCTTGCAGCAGCCTGCTTCCTCAATGGTCAGCATTCCGCTGATCTTGCCCGCCTCGGCGTTTTTGCGGATATCCTCGGGGCGGTAGACAGGGGCGATCCTGTCGGAATACTGCTCCATCATCCGCTTGAACACGTCGATCTCTTCCAGTGCCGTCACCAGCGGGTCCGCGCCCGGGGTGGGGTCAGCCAGATTCACAAAGGCGGCAAAGCACTGGAGCATGTAGTCGCCCTTCTCCAGCTTTTCCAGGTCGATGTGGCCGTTGTTGCGGGCAAAGGTCTGCCCGTCGCCCCGCATCTCCGCGCGCCGCAGCTCGCTCAGGGTGTCACAATGTAGATCAAAGACTTTCATGGATTGTTCTTCCTCCTATAACATCCTCGCCCTCTCAGTCAAAGCCTGACGGCTTTGCCAGCTCCCCCAAAGGGGGAGCCTCTGGCGGTTTCCCGAAACCTTGCGGGGGAATTGCCAGTGCCTCTCCCTTTGGGAGAGGTGGCATCCTGCAGGGATGACGGAGAGGGTGAGTTACTTTATCAGAACACACTCCCCACCGCATACAGACTCTTGACCAGATCTTCCCGGTACAGCGGGTCGGCGGGGTCAAGGCTGTTGATGACCACGCCGCCGCTGGCGGATGCGCCGGTGGAGTGGATGTAGCGGCCCTCGCCGAGGTAAAGGGCGATATGGCCGGGGAAATAGAGGGCATCGCCCCGCTTTTTGTCCGCAAAGGGGATCTGGTGCATGGGCCAGCCCTCCACGATCCTGGCATCCCGGTAGATGAGCACGCCGCACTGCATATAGGCGCTGCTGACAAGGCCGGAACAATCAATGCCCCGGCCCGATTTGCCGCCCCAGCGGTACTCGGTGCCCAGATACTTTTTCGCCTGCGCGCAGACGGCATCCCGGAACGCTTCCTCGCTGCCATCGTACCACGCCTGCAGTGCCTGCGGCACCAGCTCCCCGGCGGTAATATTCCGGGCCTCAGCCAGTGCGTCATCAAAGGCCAGCCCCTCCCGCTGGGAGAACACAGCGGTCATCTCAAACCGCACCGGCTCCAGCGCCACGTCCCGGACATAGCCGGTGCGGCCATCCAGCAGGGCCACCCTGGCCCAGCCTGTGTGGGCCTCGGCTTCCTCGGACGGCTCAGGCAGGCGGCAGAGCAGGCAGCCCCGCTCCAGTTCCAGCATCCGCACCCCCTGCACCTTGGGCAGGCTGAGCACATCGGTGGCACGGCCCGCCAGCACCAGCGGCTGGGACAGGTAGTCCCGCAGTGTATCCTCATGGACAAATTTCAGCGCATCCCGCCGGATAAAGCCGTGGTAGCCGTAAAAGGTGACCACCTCGGCCACTTCCGGGGAGAGGGGCACTCCCTCGGAGGTCACGCCGCCGGGGGCGGTGCGCACCTGACAGGCCTGACCGTACAGCCCCTCGTCCCCGATGGTGGAAACAAGGCCCGCCTCGCTCTGTTTGGTGGTCTGGGGCAGGTCGTAAATGGTCACGACCGGCCGGGCAAAGATGGCGTATTGCATCATTCGGTTCCCTCCAACAAATTCAGCAGCTCCTCCGGCTTCATGCGCAGGATGGCACCATCCGCGCTGCCGGTGACGGTCTCGGCCAGATCCTGCTTGGCCTGCTGCAGCTCCACGATCTTTTCCTCAATGGTGTCCTGGGCGATGAGCTTGTACACCTGCACCGGGTTCTGCTGGCCGATGCGGTAGGCGCGGTCGGTGGCCTGATTCTGAGCCGCCACGTTCCACCACGGGTCGTAGTGGATGACGATATCGGCGGCGGTCAGGTTCAGGCCGGTGCCGCCTGCCCGCAGGGAGATCAGGAACACGCTGGCCTCGCCGCCGTTGAAGCGGCGCACCAGCTCTGCACGCACCGGCTTGGGGGTGGAGCCCTGCAGGGTGAAGTGGCTCACGCCCTCCGCGTCCAGCCGCTTGGCCAGCAGCTCCAGCATGGAGGTAAACTGGCTGAACAGCAGGATGCGGTGCCCGCCCTCCACGGCACTGGTGACCAGCTCGATGCAGGCATCCAGCTTGGCGCTGCCGCCTGTCCAGTTGTCGGCAATGAGCCGGGGGTCGCAGCAGATCTCCCGCAGCCGCATGAGGACGGCGAACACTGCCATCTTGTCCTCGGGCTTGGCGGCCCGCAGCTTCTCCCGGGCATCCACCACGGCGGCAAGGTAGAGCTTGCGCTGCTCCTCCTCCAGCTCGATGCGGTAGACATTCTCTGTCTTGGGGGGCAGCTCCTTCAGCACCTCGGACTTCATCCGGCGCAGGATGAACGGCCCGGTGAGCTGGTTCAGCCGCCGCACCGCCGCCGGGTCGTTTTCCTGCGTGATGGGCTTTTCAAACCGGCTGCAGAAGCTCTTGTAGGGCGGCAGGTAGCCCGGCATCAGGAAGGAGAAGATGCTCCACAGCTCGCCCAGGCGGTTCTCCACGGGGGTGCCGGTCAGCGCAAAGCGGACACGGCTGTTCACCCCGCACACTGCCTTGTATTTCTGGGTGGTGTGGTTCTTGATGGCCTGGGCCTCGTCCAGGATGCAGGCGTAGAATTTCTGGTTCTCGTACAGGGTCTCGTCGCGGCGGAGCAGTTCGTAGCTGGTCACCACCACGTCGGCCCCGTCCCACTGCTCGGCCAGCTGGGCCCGGTGGGCGGCATCCCCGTCCACCACAACACAGTTCAGCTCCGGTGTGAACTTCCGGCATTCCTCGGCCCAGTTCAGCACCAGCGAGGCCGGGCAGACGATGAGGCTGGGCAGAGGGTTCCCGCCCTGCTCCCGGAGTGCCAGCAGATAGCTGAGCACCTGCACCGTCTTGCCCAGACCCATATCATCGGCAAGGATGCCGCCCATGCCGTAGCCATCCAGCGTGCGGAGCCAGCGGTAGCCGTCCCGCTGGTATTTTCGCAAAACTTTTTGTAGAGATACAGGCGGTGTATACTCGCTGTCCTTCACCGCATGGAAGCTCCGGCTGAGCTGGCGGAAGGCATCGTCCCGGTTGAAGCGGATGCCGTTCTGCCCCGAGAGCGCCCAGTCCAGACTGGGGGCCCGGTACAGGGGCAGCCGGGCGTGGGTCTGGCCCAGTTTGGCCCCGGAAAGCTCCAGCGTCTCGTTCAGCTCGTCCAGCACCTCCATGGAATCGTCCAGCCGGAGCAGACGGCCATCGCGCAGGCGGTGGTAGCGCTTTTTCTGGTGGAGCGATCTCAGCAGGGCTTTCAGTTCTCCCACCGGGAACTCCCCCGTGTCCACCTCAAGGTCGAGCACGCTGCCGTGCACCGACACCCCCACCGAGATCTTCGGCGGTGCGGCCTGCATACTGCGGAAGGCATCGGTCAGGTAGACCTCGCCCTCGGCCAGCAGGGCCGGGATCCCCTCATCGAGGAAGCGGTAGACCGCATCCTCCTCATAGGCATCGTAGTGGGCGGCAAGGCCGTTGCCCATGGTGTCCGGCCCCGGCTCCAGATACCGCCCCAGCAGCCGCCCGGCCCGCTGTTCGGCGCGGGCATCCCGCAGCAGACCGGCAGGCCCCGGTTCCTCCGGCGTGACGCGGTCCTCGCCGTACAAAAATTCAAGGTGTGCCCGCACCGTTTCCCGCGTGGGCGCGTCGAGATAAAACTGCACCACCGGCTCCAACGGGATCTGATTCAGCAGCAGGCGTTCGGGGTCCTCAATGGTCACCCTGCTGCCCAGCTCCGGCAGGACGTAGCTGCAAAAGGCGGTGGCATCCCCGGTGGTAAAGAACAGGCTCTTGCCGCACAGTGCCTCAAGGGCGGGCCGCATCCGGGCGCTTTCGGCCCGGTCCAGCTGCCAGATCGTATCCTCACTGTATAAATAGTCGTTGTCTAAACCCGTTTTCCACCCCAACGCAGGGGTCACGGACACCTCCACGCCGCCCCGGCGCTTTTCCACCCGCATGGTCAGGGCCGGGATGCCGGTTTTGAGGGTGTAGCCGCCCAGATTGCCGGTGGGGGCATAGAGGGCCACCAGTCCATCAAAGATCTCGCCGTTCAGCGGGATGCCCCCGGCAGGCCCGCTGCGGGGTGCATTGCCATAGCTGCGCAGAGCCGCCTCGACCCCTTCCTTTGCGCTGAGCTGCCGCCGCAGCAGGCGGAGGAGCTGCTGTGCCTCCGGAGCAAAGGCCTCCCAGCTGTGCCGGAATTCCAGCGCCTTGCCGTAGCTGATGAAGCCGTGCTTCTCCACGGCCCGCAGCAGGTCCGGGATGCTCTTTACCACATACTGCCGCCCGCCGTCTGCCGAGATGCGCAGCCGCAGCCAGGGCAGCTCCCCGGGCAGCAGGGTCAGCTCCGGCTCCAGCTCTGCGGCGTGGGGGCGCAGCTCTGCGTGGCCGGTCACGCCGTCCACCTCGGCCAGCGCTCCCTCCTGATAGGCCTGGAGCAGCCGCCGTGCCTCGTAGTCGGATTCCGGTTCCTCGCCCCGCCATTTCTTGCCGAACAGCATCTCCAGGCTGGAGGCATAGCTGTCCCTGCGGGGCGGCTCCTCAGGCTGGGGCGTTTGCAGGTTGGCCGTACCCCGCACCACGCCCGGGATGCTCTCCGGGCTCTCAGAGGGCTTCTGCGGTGCTCTGCCGGAAAGGCCCTGACTCTCGCTGTCCCGCATCAGCAGTGCGCCGATGTGCTTGCAGCAGGGCCCCTCGCCGTTTTCGTTGTAGGGGCAGGAGCAGCTGGCGCTGACAAAGCTGCCGTTTTCCCGCAGCCAGACCTGGGTCTGGTACAGGCTCCGCCCGCCGCCGCGCACGTCGGCGCTCAGGTGGCGCACGCCGTTCCCAGCCACTTCGCAATTCAGATCCTGTATCCGGTCCGTGTAGGCCTTGGCCCGTGCGAATATCGTGCCGCCCAGCAGGTAGCGGATCTCTTCCATGTCCATCCGGGGTCTCCCTCCCTCTGCAATGCTCTATTGGTTAAGCATACCGCACCGGCGGGCGGGATGCAAGGGGTGCCGGGAAAAAAATTCCGGAAAGCACAGAAGCGCCTCATCCGGGAGAGGATGAAGCGCTTCTGTACTTTGGGATTTTTGGAACACTCAGCCCGCATTGCGGTTTACGGGCCAAGTGGGGGTTGGTTTAGGGCTGCTCAGGCGTTCTGCTTGAGCTCCTGTGCTTTCTGCCATGCTTTCAGCACATCGATCTTGCTTACGGTGTTGTCGGGATAGAATTTCATCTCTTCCGGAGCCGTGCCCTCATCGTTCAGGTCAGGGATAAGCTCGTTTTCCATGGCCCAGCGGGCGGCGTGCTGCAGATCCATATCCCGCTCTTCCTGACCGACATCGGGGTAGAGCAGTTCGGATTCGGGCATGGGCTTGCCTGCATCCTCCCACAGCATCATGGCAAGGGCGCTGCGGTTGCTGGGGAAGTAGGGCAGAGCCATCAGCTTGCCTGCAAATTCAGCGCCCAGAGAATAGGCCTGATAGCCCAGCACTGCACCGCCGACAACAACAGTGGTGCCGATCACGATGGGGCCAACGATATCGGGCTCGTCATCTTCAATGGATGCATCCTGTGTCATGGCTTTCAGGGTCACGCCCTTTGCAGGCATCACAAAGGCAAAGCTTTCCTTATCCTGATAAGCGTTCGGATCATCCAGGCCGGTGATATCCCAGTGGCCAAATTTCAGACCGCTATCTGCAAAAGCATCCTTATCAAATGCAACACTCACCGTTGCACCCTCGGGGACATTAAAGGAACCGTCCTCGTTGGCATTCTTTTTAACGATCTCGGTGATATCCTCGGGGTCAGCACCATCCTTGCCGGGCACTGTTACGCTGGTGATAACGCCGTCCTTCAAGGTCAGCGGGTGGCAGCCCGGAGCATTGGGATCAAACTCCCAACCGGCATGGAGGGTGATGTCCTCCGTAATTGCAGTTTCGTTCACATCAAAGAGCTGGTTAGCGTCGGTGTCGGTGTACCAGCCGGTGAACTTGTAACCCGCACGGGTGGGATCATGGATGGGAGCATTGATGGGATCCCGATCGTTTGCCATGGTCTCAGTGATTTTTTCGGTCTTATAAACCGGCACCTCAGCGTCGTCGTTCAGTTTGCCGCCATTGGCATCAAAGATCACCTTGCAGAGGTAAAGAAAATTGCGGTTTGCCAATATATGATGGCTTTCAGACTGATCATCTGGGTTATCACGCAGACGCTCTGCGGCGGTCTTGTCGTTGTTGTAGTAGATGGCACCATTTTTGGGAGATTGCTTTGTAAATCCAGCCGGGCAACTAACCAGACGGTCTTTGAAAGAAGTCAATCCAGCAGGGAGCGTAATGTATTTCAGATCGAGGCACCATCCAAAGGTATAAGGTTCAATGGTTTCTACTTTTTCTGGGATGGTGACGTTCGTCAGATGCCTGCAATCTGCAAAGGCATAGCTGCCGATCTTCTCAATATTCTCACCTAACGAAAGCGTTGTAAGCGCATAGCAACGGTAAAAGGCACTCTTGCCGATGGAAGTGACGCTTGGTGGAATGGTGACGTTATCCAGCGTATGGCAATCCAAAAAGGCATAATCGCCGATCGTCGTAATATTTTTACCTAATGAAAGCGTTGTAAGCTTATAGCATTCATCAAAGGCCCAGTCTCCTATTGATGTGGTAGCGTCATTGATAGTAAGAGAGTCCATTTTTTCGCAATGTGAAAAGGCATAATCGCCGATGGAAGTAACGCTTTGTGGAATGGTGACGGAGTGAATGTTGCGACCAAATTGGTACGGTTCGTTGGATTGGGCAGCACTAAGATAGCCGGAAAATGAATATTCTCCCAAACCGGTTACAGGGCAGCCGCCCAACTTATCGGGTATGGTGATGTTGTAGGGGCCATCGTTTGTTGAATCAACATTGCCTTCTGAATCAACAGGGCCAAGAAATTTTGTGATGGTTGCATTACCGCCATTTACCTTATACTTATACTTGTAACCGTCAACGATGGCTTCTTGTTCAGTTGCCGTGTCTGCCGCAAATGCCGTGACTGCCGACAGGGGCAGCATGGTGATCATCATGCAGACCGCAACCAATAAGCTGATCAAACGCTTGGGTTTCATAATTTTTTACTCCTTTTCAATGATTTTCCCAAAAAATCTCTCTATTTCAGCCAAAACAAAAGAGCGCCGCACCGGCCAAACGGCTGGTACGACACTCTGAACCCTTGTAGACCCGCTGCGCGCTCGCTCTCCTGAAGGGGAAGCCGACGCATCTTCACAAGGAGGTGCAAGGTTTCGTGTTACCTTACCCGGAGAGAATAACGTGCGGCTGGCTGCCATATTACAGGCCCTTGTAGCTTTGCGTCGCAGCCTTTCGACTGGCTTGCCGATTCTTCAGTTTTTAGCGGGAATAGCATATTGCACAGGTTAAGATACTATTTTTTTTTTTTTGTCAATATGACGAAAATAAATTTGGAAAAGTGTACAAAAAAGGAGCGTACAAGGTGGAAAACAGAATGAAAAAAATCGTGCGGCAGAACAAGATCTGCCTGACTTTATGGAGAATGCAGTGCAAGAAAAATGCCCCTGACCGAAAGAAGCCGGTCAGGGGCATTTGGGGTTGCTGCAGCGGGCAGGGTCAGTGCCTGCGCTCGTATTTCAGGCGCTCCCGCAGCTCGTCCAGAGAGCGGTGCTTTTCGCCGTGGCGCAGCTTGGGGTAAGCGCGGAGCATACGGCCCTTGCCAAAGTACTTGGAGCTCCGGGTGCGGGCGCGCATCTCCTCGCTGCGGGCCTGCAGCTCCTCGGCCAGCTGTTCCAGACGGAGCAGCTCTGCCGTGCGCTCTGCGGTGCCCTTGGCTGCCAGCTTGACGGCGGTGGCGGCCTCAGAGGCATTGAGCCGGGCCTCCTGCGAGGACTTGCGTGCAGCCTCCATGGCCTCGTCGGCCTTGGCGCGCAGGGCGGCAGCGGCATCCCGGGGGCTCAGTTTGGCGGCATTGTCCCGGGCCTCGGCAGCCGCCAGCTTGAGCTGCAGGCGGCTCTCGTCCATCTTCTGGTCCACATCCATGGCGGTGGTGCCCAGCAGCTCGGTCATGGCATCGGACACGGCGTGCATACTGTCGGCCACCTTTTCCAGAGCATCCAGCTCACGGGCCAGGTCAGAGGCCGCAAAGGCGGTCACCACCACGTCGGCGGCGTAGCAGGCGTACAGGATGCACATGAGGACAAAGCCCACCATCTGGGGGACCATCTCCACAAAGCCCGCGATCACGGGGTGAACGGCCTTCATCACCACAACGGTGCCCACGCCCCACAAAAGGGAGAACTCCAGGCAGATATATCCGCCGATGTTGAAGGGGAAGTCGCTGTAATCCCACCACCGGGTGTGGTAGAGCTTGTAGAGTGCCCAGCCGCCCACCAGCTCCAGCACGCTGGGCAGGATCACGCCGCCGATATAGAGCAGCAGCAGGTTGTCTGCCAGCGGCGAAAGGGTGAACAGCACGATGATCATGCCAAAGCCGTAGATGGGGCAGACCGGGCCGTTCAGAAAGCCGCGGTTCACCAGCTGGCCGGTGGAAACGGCGGCATAGATGACCTCCAGGCACCAGCCCAGGCAGGAGTAGATCAGGAAAAACGCCAGGATCTGATACAGCGAAAAGCCGCAGACCATGGTGTTGACAAAAAAGGACATCTTACTCCTCCTTTGCGGCGGCAGCGGCTTCCTCCGCAGCCTTCCTCTTTTTCAGGACCTTGGGTTCGATCCAGGTCACGGCGGCATCGCCGGGCAGCTTTTTGGCGATCAGGGCCTTGATCTTGATGCCCATCTCGGTGAACATCCCCTCGTGCTCGGTGCGGATGTTCCACTCCGGCTCGTTTTCGTGCAGGTCAAAGGTCTTCCAGGTGATCTCGTAGCCGGAAGCGGGGAAGTACTCCAGGCTGTCGCGGAACAGGTCGTCGTCATCGGTCTTGAAGTAGATCTCGCCGCCGTCCTTCAGGAATTCGCGGTACTGGATGAGCTGGCGGGGATAGGTGAGCCGGTGCTTGTTGGAGGAAGCGTTCTTGCTCCACGGGTTACAGAAGTTGATGTAGATGCGGCTGACGGTATCCTCAGCGGTGAGCACGCCCTTGATGCGCTCGATGTCGGTGCTCATGATCTTCACGTTGTCGATGGGGCGGCCTGCCTCGGTGTAAGCGGCCTCGATCTTGCGCTTGGCAAGGATCAGCACCTTATCGGTGATGTCGATGCCCAGATAGTTGTTCTCCGGGTGGGCACAGGCCAGCTGGGAGATAAAGCCGCCCTTGCCGCAGCCCAGTTCCAGCACAAAGGGCTGCTCCGGGCGGGCATACTGTGCGTGCCACTTGCCGCCCCAGATCAGGGGCTCGTGGACGTGGAAATCGGCGGCCATCAGCTCATCGTGGGCGTAGGGTTTGAAACGCATTCTCATAGTTTGTTGTTCTCCTTAAAATTAACGTGGCTCGCCCTCTCAGGCGCTGACGCGCCAGCTCCCCCAAAGGGGGAGCCTTTGGCAAAAACGGATGGTTTTCCGCACTGCCAAAGCCTCTCCCTTTGGGAGAGGTGGCTTTGCGAAGCAAAGACGGAGAGGGTGAGGATGCTTACCGGTCTTGCTCCCGCAAAAATTCTTCCACCTGTTCCGGCTCTGCGGCGCAGCTTCCCTGACAGATGCCGGGTTTGCCGCCGCCGCGGCCATTGAGGGCGGCGTTCAGGGCTTTGGTCAGGGCACGGACATCGCCGCCCGCCTGGGCGATACAGTAGCCGGTGCCCTTTTCGTTGGGGGTCAGGGCCGCGCACAGGCCGGTGGTGGCTTCGCTCAGGCGGACAGCCAGCCGGTGCAGGCCGTCCGGGTCCAGCCCCGGCACGATGCGGATGGCATCCGCACCGGGCGTTGCCTGCGCGGCCAGCGCGTCAAAGAGCTGGCTGCACAGCCCGAAGTGGGTGAATTTCAGGGCGGTGTACTCGTCATACACCCGGTGCACGGCGTTGGCTGTCTCGCTGGGCTTGGCGCTGAGCAGGGCACCGATCTCTGCCTGCCGCGCCCGCATGGCCTGTGCGGCTTCCAGCGCGCGTCCGCCGCAGACGATGCTCAGGCGCACGCCGCCCTTATAGTTTTCGGCGGCCAGGATCTTGATCTGGCCCACCGCACCGGTAAAGGCGGTGTGGGTGCCGCAGCAGGCACAGACATCCGCCCCGGGGATGGTCACGATCCGCACCTGCCCCTCAATCTCCTTTTTGGAGCGGTAGGTCAGGGCGGCCAGCTCCTCCCGGGTGGGGTAGGTGATGTTCACCGGCACATTTTCCCAGATGATGCGGTTGGCGGCAGTCTCGGCTGCTTTCAGCCCCTCGGCGGAGATGGGGGTGTTCGTGTCCATCCGCACGGCATCGGAGCCGATGTGGAAGCCCACATTCTCGGCCCCGAACATGCTGTGCAGGATGCCGGAGAGGATGTGCTCGCCGGTGTGCTGCTGCATCTTGTCAAAGCGCCATGCCCAGTCGATGGCCTGTGCTGCTTCGGCCCCGGGCACCGCCCCGGCGGGCAGGGAAGTGACCGTGTGCCAGATGACACCCGCCTGCTCGTGGACATCGGTGACGGTCAGCACCGTGCCATCGGCAAGGGTCAGGGTGCCCCGGTCGGCAGGCTGGCCGCCGCCCTCGGGGTAGAACACCGTGCCATCCAGCGCGATGCGCCCGCCGCCGGTCCGGCTGTCCGGCTCTGCGGCTAAAATATGCCCCACCGCCTCCCGGCGGTAGGCATCGTGTTCATAGTATTTTTCGGTTGGCTGCATAAGCACCTCCTAATATAAAAACAAGTATACCACGTTTTTTGCCTGTGGAAAATAGTCTGCAGTTATGTTATGATAGAAAACAGACAAGCCCCAGCAAAAAGTTTGAGACGAGGAAGGATTTACAATGCGTGAAAGTGGTATTCTGATGCCGGTGTCCAGCCTGCCCGGCCCCTACGGGATCGGCTGCTTTGGCAAAAAGGCAGAAAAATTTGTGGATTTCCTTGCGGCGGCAGGCCAGAAGATCTGGCAGATCCTGCCCCTGAGCCCCACGGGCTATGGGGACAGCCCCTACCAGAGCTGCTCTGCCTTTGCGGGCAACCCTTATTTCATTGATCTGGATGCTCTGAAAGCCGAGGGGCTGCTGACAGCCGCCCAGCTCAAGGCCGAGCCTTGGGGCAAGGACCCGCTGAACGTGGATTACGGCACCCTGTACACCAGCCGCTACAAGATCCTGCGTGCCGCCTACGCCGCCTGGCGCAGGCAGTGTGCAGGCCGGCACGGCTGTGCCCATTACTATCCGGATGCGTACTATGCCTTCACGCTGGAAAACGAGGGCTGGCTGGAGGATTATGCCCTCTACATGGCCCTCAAGACCGCCAACGGCATGAAGAGCTGGACCCAGTGGCCCCGGGAGTACCGCAAGCGGGAGCCGCAGGCGCTGGAAGCTTTTAAGGCAGAAAACGAGGAAGAGATCGGCTTCTGGAAGTTTCTGCAGTACGAGTTCAGCATCCAGTGGAAGAAGCTGAAAGCCTACGCCAACGCCAACAATGTGCAGATCCTGGGCGATATCCCCATCTATGTCTCGGCAGATTCCGTGGATGCCTGGGTGGGCGGCCCGCTGTTTGAGCTGGATGCAGACGGCGGCTTTGCCCGGGTGGCAGGCTGCCCGCCGGATTACTTCTCGGCAGACGGCCAGCTCTGGGGCAACCCGCTGTACAACTGGCCCTACCATAAGCAGACCGGCTATGCCTGGTGGATCCAGCGTGTCCGCCATGCCCTGGGCATCTATGATCTGCTCCGCATCGACCACTTCCGTGGTTTTGATACCTACTGGGCCATCCCGGCAGACAGCACTACCGCCAAGACCGGCAAGTGGGAGACCGGCCCCCGGATGGAGCTGTTCAACGCGCTGGAAGGTGCGCTGGGCAAGCTGCCCATCATCGCCGAGGATCTGGGTGAGCTCTTCCCCAGTGTGCGGGAGCTGCTGGCAGACAGCACCTTCCCGGGCATGAAGGTGCTGCAGTTCGCGTTTGGCGGCGGGGACAGCGAGTACCTGCCCCACAACCACGTCAAGAACAGCGTGGTCTACCCCGGCACCCACGACAACACGACGCTGACCGCCTGGTGGGACGAGAGCGCATCGGCCAAGGAGAAGGCTGTGGCCGCTGCCTACCTGCATCTGACCGGCTGTCAGCCCACCGCAAAGGAGGTGGCCGCTGTCAAAACAGAGGCGGCCCGCACCGCGCTGCTCCGGGCTGCGCTGGGCTCTGTGGCCGACCGTGCCATCATCCCCATGGCCGACTGGCTGGGCCTGGGCGAGGAAGCCCACCTGAACAGCCCCGGCAAGCTGGGCGGAAACTGGAGCTGGCGCGCCGCCGATGGGTTCGACACTGCCGCGCTGGCCAAGCGCATTCTGGCGGAGTGCGCCGTGTACTGCCGTACATAACCGGGCCGGAAACCCGGAGTGTGTTTAGCAGTTTGACGAAAATGTAAAAAATTACGTTAAAGTTTGTGCGTTTTGCTGGAAACGCCCGGCACAAGATGGTATAATTCCGGTAATGGGGGCTGCACTTTCAGCGGCCGTGTGGCAAAGCTGTGCCGGAGGGGAGAGAGTCCGGCACCGGATAATGGGGAAAAACGCATGAAAAAAGAATGGACGGAACAGGATCTGCGCGCCTTTGCAGAAAACGCACAGACCGCCTTTGAAGACGTGACCCTGACGGAAGCCGATGAGGAGGCCGCGGACACCTGGCAGGACGATGGCCTGCAGGTGGATTATGTCCTGCGCAATGGGCAGGTGGACTGCGTGCTGCGCCGCCTGATCGAGGCGGACGGCAAGCTCTGGCAGCTGCAGATGACGGCTCCGCTGGCGGGCAGTGACCTGCCGGAGGATCGGATGACCGCGCGGGAGCGGGAGCTCTGCCGGGACGATATGAATCACGATTTCCTGACCGGTGTGTTCAACCGCCGCTATTTTGAAACGGAGTTCTGCACCCGGCTGGATGAGTGGACGGATGCCCACCGCTGTGCTTCGCTGGCGCTGGTGGCGCTGGACGATGAGGACGGGATGCGCACCCGGCAGGGCGATGCCGTGATGGATCAGCTGGTCTGTTTTGTGGCCAACCAGTGGAAAAAGCACTACGACCGCCCTGCAGAGCGGGTGGTCTGCCGCCTGACGGACACGCTGTTCGCCATCGGCTGCGCGGATAAGAACTGCGCAGAGCTGGCCGAGGAGCTGAACGGCATTTATGCCGAGATGCCCCGCGCGTGCGTGGCATCGGTGGGCCTGATGCGCCGGGTGCCCTTTACCCAGTCCATCGGCTGCGCCTGCACCGGCGAGGTGCGGGGCAAAAACTGGGACGCACTGTATCAGCTGTGTGAGCAGCGCCTGAAGGCGGCCCAGACCGCCGGCGGCGACCAGATCTGCAGCAGATAAACCGAATGCATAAAATCCCCCTTTGCAGGACAAGCTAGTGCCACAAAGGGGGATTTTTGTATGGAAAATCAGAAAAATGATAACCTGAATCTGCTGGAAGCGGTGGTGCAGAACACGGAGATGGGCAAGAACACGCTGGAACAGATCGTGCCCATGACCGAGGACCCTGCCTTCCGGGCCGAGCTCCTGCGGGAGCGGAACCTCTACCGGGAACTGAATCAGGAGGCCCACACCGCCATCGAGGCCTGCGGCGGCACGGCTCAGGGCCAGAGCATCATGGCAAAGCTCAACACCAAAATGGGCATCGGCATGAAAACGCTCACCGACAGATCCACCCGCAATCTGGCCGAAATGCTCAGCGAGGGAAGCAGTCAGGGCGTGATGGACTGCATCAAGAGCCAGAAGGATTATCCCGATGCGGCCCCCGGCTCCAAGCGCCTGATGCAGAAGCTGCAGGATCTGGAGGAAGAGAACCGGCTGAAACTGGAGCAGTTTCTGTAAAGGCGGCTCCGGCTGCTCAGAGTGCTTCCACCATGGCCGCCACAATCCGGGTGGCGGTAGCCACGTACTCGGCGATGCTGAACTTCTTCACCACCAGCACCTCGTGGCCGTCCTCGTCGGCGTTGTCGCTCATGGCGCGCAGGATGACGCAGGGCACATCGTTCTTGGCGGCGATCTGGCTCACGGCGGCACCCTCCATCTCAACGCAGTCGGGGGCGCATTTGGCCTCAATGGCGGCCTTGGTCTCGCTGTCGCCCACGAACAGGTCGCCGGTGGCGATCTTGCCGGTCAGGGCCTTGACCCCGGCCTCGGCGCAGGCTTTTTCAGCGGCGGCGATGAGGGCCGGGTCACCGGTGTACTCCTTCAGGTAGGGCGGGTTCTGGCAGATCATGTCCAGCTGGGCATCGTGGTAGAGCACCGTCTTGCCGATGACCACATCACCAATGCCGATCTTGCTGGTCATATTGCCTGCAATGCCGGAGAAGATGATCTTCTCGGCACCGTATCGGGTGATGAGCACCTGAGTGGTGGCGGCGGCATTGGCCTTGCCCATGCCTGCACAGCAGACCACGACCTGCTTGCCTGCCAGCGTGCCCCTGTGATACTCCACGCCGCCGTAGGGCTCCACGGTGACGTTTTCCAGTTTTGCACACAGCTGATCGACTTCATCGGGCATTGCGCCCATAATTCCGATAATCATATAGATGTCCTTTCTCCTGGGCAAAAGTGTCTCCCACGCGCCGCGCGGGAGACACTTTTATCATACATCAGACGTTGAACAGGAACTCGATCACGTCGCCGTCCTTCACAACGTACTCCTTGCCCTCGGTGCGCTGCAGGCCCTTGGCCTTGACAGCGGCATAATCGAAGTTGTTGGCTTCCAGGTCGCCATAGCCGATGACGCTGGCGCGGATGAAGCCGCGCTCAAAATCGCTGTGGATCTTACCGGCGGCCTGAGGTGCCTTGGTGCCCTTGCGGATGGTCCAGGCGCGGCACTCCTTCTTGCCGTCGGTCAGGAAGGAGATGAGACCCAGCAGGTCGTAGCTGGCAGTGATGAGGTTGTCCAGGCCGCTGGCCTCGATGCCCATCTCGGCCAGGAAAGCCTTCTTCTCCTCGGGGGAGTAGTCGGCAATGTCCTCCTCGGTCTTGGCGCAGATGGGAATGTAGCGGGCCCCCTCCTCGGCGGCGCGGGCGGCCACCAGCGGGACATAGCGGTTGTTCTCAATGCCCTCCATCAGGTCATCCTCGCCCACGTTGCAGGCGTAGAGCACGGGCTTGGAGCTCAGCAGGCCCATCTCGTGCAGCACGGCCTGCTGCTCGGCATCCCCCTCGTCAAAGTCAAAGCTGCGGGCGGGCTTGCCTGCGCTCAGGTGGTCGGCCAGCTTCTGCAGCCAGGCGGCTTCAGCGGCAGCACCCTTGTTGTTGCCGCTCTTGGCAGCCTTGGCCATCCGGCCCGCGCGGTTCTGAACGACCTCGAGGTCAGAGAGGATCAGCTCGTAGTCAATGGCATCGATGTCAGCGATGGGGTCCACGGCCTCGGCCTTGGTCACGTCCTCCACCACATGGATGATGTTGTCGTCATCAAAGCAGCGCACCACGTGCACGATGGCATCACACTCGCGGATGTGGCCCAGGAACTTGTTGCCCAGGCCTGCACCCTGGCTGGCACCCTTGACCAGACCGGCGATGTCTACAAACTCCACGATGGCAGGTGTCTTTTTATTGGTCTGCCAGATCTCGGCCAGCTTGTCCAGCCGCTTGTCCGGCACGGCCACAATGCCGCTGTTGGGCTCAATGGTGCAGAAGGGGTAGTTGGCGGCTTCCGCGTTCTTGGTGGAGGTGATGGCGTTGAACAGAGTGGACTTGCCGACGTTCGGCAGACCGACGATACCTAACTTCATATAAAATACGCTCCTTACACGTTTTTTTGCATAACGATACAACTATCATTATACGCGATGAAAACCCGGAGCGCAAGGGGATGGGCGCAAAACAATGGATTTACACGGCGGGAGTTCTATATTATACTGTTCTTAAAATACGAACCGATTTCCAGAAGGGAAGGCAGGAGGATGTTATGGAACGCAACGACCCGCGCTATCAGGCTTATGTGGAGATCCTGAAGGAGGAGCTGATCCCGGCGATGGGCTGCACCGAGCCCATCGCGCTGGCCTATGCGGCGGCAAAAGCCCGCGAGGTGCTGGGGGTGCTGCCGGACAGCGTGCAGCTGCAGGTGAGCGGCAGCATCATCAAGAACGTGAAAAGCGTCATCGTGCCCAACACCGGCCACCTGAAGGGCATGGAGGCGGCGGTGGCGGCAGGCATCATCGCCGGTTCCGCCGAGAAGGAGCTGGAGGTCATCTCGGAGGTCAGCGAGGAAAAGAAGTCTGCCATCCGGGACTATCTGCAGACGGTGCCCATCACCATCGAGCACACCGAGCAGGGGCATGTGTTTGACATCGTCGTCACCGAGCGCTGCGGGCAGGACTACGCCCGGGTGCGCATCGCGGACTACCACACCAACATCTGCCGCATCGAGAAGAACGGCACGGTGCTGTACGAGGTGCCCCTGCTGGACGAGACCGTGCAGGAGGATGCCCGCGCCGACCGCAGCCTGCTGAACATGAAGGACATCTGGGACTTTGCCGAGACCGCCGACCTGCGGGACGTGGCAGACCTGCTGGAACGGCAGATCCGCTACAACAACGCCATTGCAGAAGAGGGCCTGCTGGGCGACTACGGCGCAAACATCGGGCGGGTGCTGCTGACCACTTACGGCAACGATGTCTCCAACCGCGCAAAAGCCAAGGCCGCCGCCGGCTCCGATGCCCGCATGAACGGCTGCGAGCTGCCGGTCATCATCAACTCCGGCAGCGGCAATCAGGGCATCACCTGCTCGGTGCCGCTCATTGAATATGCCAA
>ENA-OQJZ01000326-OQJZ01000326.1-human-gut-metagenome-genome-assembly--contig:-NODE-326-length-31017-cov-6.598093_pt1 | contig 31017 bp, 29 predicted proteins | sample MGYA00242618_ERZ504785 | MGnify/ENA primary metagenome ERZ504785 (study PRJEB26092, sample SAMD00036354) | human gut metagenome | host: Homo sapiens | study: EMG produced TPA metagenomics assembly of...
ATATGCGTTTTTTTGTTGATTTACCAACATGTTTAGACATTTTCCTCTAGGAAAAAATTAACTAGCACCACGGGTTTTCTAATTTATATTTTTGATTCAATATATTACAGGACTATTCCGATTGGTAGAGTTATAATAGTTATGTATAAAATGACTAGGAGGAGTACTATGTTGGAAACCTATCTGGAGAAAAGTATTTTTCGTCAAGTTTACATTTGTGAGCAATTACACGAAAAAGAGACCATTCAGATTCGCGAAATAGCAGATCAATTGAACGTTTGCCCACTCACTGTCACTAACGACTTGGAATGCATTACCGACATACTCCATCAGCAAATTATTTCAGTGGAGAAAGCTAGAAGTAGCTTTACAGTCGCATTCGACTCTTCGTTTTCGAGGTTGGCACTCACTCAACTCATCTATCAGCGCTCTGACTTTTTCAATGTATTAGGACATTATTTATCAGGGGAACACAATTGGAGTAATATAGCTGATACTACCTTCATTTCGTTAAGCAAAGTTTACAACTTACGAAATGAGTTGATTGATTTTTTTAAACAAATGCAGTACTTAAATGCTGATGGCCATTTTGAAATTCCTGAAAAGGATTATCGAAGTTTGTTACTAACGATAATCTATGAGACAAATCGGACGGAGTTGATCCAGCTAAATCAATCAATTATTCAAAGCGGTCAACAATTGATTGATTATGTAGAAAAACATTTTTTTTCAAGAAGTTACCCTACAGTTGAAAAACAATTTATTTTATTAGGTATCGCTATCGGTTTGCAGAGATCTAAGACTAACCCAATATATTTTAGTCAGGAAGAAAAAAGAGTTGCCCGACATACTCCCTTGTTTCAGCTAATACAGAATGGATTAGAGCAACTTTCTTTCTCTTTATGTCATGACGAAGATGAATGCTTTTATATCTACTTTCTATTCAACTCTAGAAATTATCTATGCGATAACTTTGAATTGTTACAAAAAGACTTGAACGTTGTTTATCAAAACCATGTAGCAGATAACCCTTTGGTGATTGAGCTCAGTCAAAAACTTATCTTATCTCTGAATATATCTGAAGAAAATCAGATACTTTTTGATAAAGCACTTCTCCCGTTTATCCGCTCACTTTGGGCTGATATTCAGATATTTCAACCTGATAAGACTTACTTGTTAAATGAAGAGCAACGCGCTTTGTACTTAGAAGTTCATGAAATTCTTGAACAATGGCGAAAACAAAACAATTTATTTCTGCGTTGGAATGAGAATTCTATTCGTAAACTAACCATTAGTTTAAGTCTTTTAAATGAGCATAAACGGAAATCTCCAATTGAAGTGTTCATAGTAGCTCCGTCAGACTTTAGGTATTTATACTATCGACAACAGTTAGAAGACATTTTGGGAGAACACTTTTCTATTAGTAATATCATTTGTAAACAACTTAGAGAAATAGTAGACGACACTTTCTTTTGTACTCAGCGGATTATACTTTGCGATAGTTCTTTATACCAAGAAGGCTTAGGTAGTAAGAAAACAATTATATATCCGATTACTTTTCAAACAATTCATACTGTTATCGATCAATTGAACAAGCAAATTTGACTGAACTACTTACAATAAGAGTAATGATGAATAGAACAACAGCTAAGATTGAGAGTGTAACAAATGAATATCATATATTTATTCAAATAGATTTAAGGAGCTGTGTGGTAATCACAACTCCTTTTATTAGTTAATTAACTTCTTTTATATTTCTCTGAAGAATTTTAGTGAGTAAAGCCGTACGTTTTCACATCCTGTTTTTTATGATAAACAATATGAGCTTTATTCAACTCTTCAATTGCTTGGTTCATATCTTGTACATAATCACCAGCCATGTTCATTCCAAAGTCTGCTCGAACAACTAAGCGTTGAATAATTAATTGATCCAAGTCTTTAGGTAATGGGTAGGCTGGGACTTGCCATCCCTTCATTAACAGACGATCAGATAAATCATATAGTGTCCATTCGCGATTGGGATCTTCTTTCAGCTTATAGCACACAACTGGCAATTCTGATCCATCATTAATGATTTCAAAAATACCAGTTTTTTCGATCTCTTTGGCTAAATAAACAGCAACATCATGAGTTCTTTGGTGAATATCACGATAACCATCAAAGCCATAGCGTACAAAGTTGTAGTATTGACCAATTAGTTGTGCTGCACTATGAGAGAAGTTGATAGCCATAGTTGGCATTTCTCCACCTAAGTAACTAACTTTAAATACTAATTCTTCTGGTAAGTATTGTTGGTCACGCCATAAGACCCAACCCACACCTGGATATACCAAACCATATTTGTGACCTGAAGAATTAATTGAGATAACATTTTTCAATTGAAAATCCCAAACTAGATCAGGTTCAGTAAATGGTGCATAAAAGCCACCCGATGCAGCGTCAACATGAATGTATACTTTATAGTCAGTTTGTTTATTGTGAGCTTCAACTAAATCATTCAGACCCTTGATATCATCATAACGACCAGTGTAAGTAATACCCATAATACCTACAATACCAATTGTGTACTCATCCACATAATCCATGACAGTATCTAGATTAATTGACATATGTTTTTCATCCATTGGGACTTCTCTCAGTTCCACATCCCAATATACACAGAATTTTTCCCAACAAACTTGGTAACCAGAAGAGATCACCAGGTTAGGTTTTTTTGCTTGAATATCAAGACCTAATTTTTCAGCACGTTTACGCCAAGCAAATTTCATGGCCATACCACCCAGCATGCAGGCTTCTGAAGAGCCGATCGTTGAAGTTCCCATGAATTTTTCATTATTTGGAGCATGCCATAAATCAGCAATCATATTTACACAGCGGTTTTCAATTTCCGTTGTTCGTGGGTATTCTGATTTATCAATTGCATTTTTTTCTAACGTTTGGGTCATCAATTTCACTGCTTCAGGTTCCATATACGTTTGACAAAAAGTAGCTAAGTTTAATCGCGCATTTCCTTCATCCAACATCTCGTCTTGTACTAATTGATAAGCAATTCGTGGTTCAATGGATTCTTTGTTTAACTTATATTTAGGCAAGTCAACATCCTCACTTGCAGAGCCAAAAATTGGTTCCAAATAGTTTTTTTCTTCTTGATTATCTTTTCCGTATAACATAATGAATTCCTCCTAATGTTTTAAAATATGTTCATCATTTTTTGTAACGTGGTGCTCTCCTCTAGCAGCTGGATAAACAGCGGGATTAGCGTCTTCAGCTTTCACGTGAGTAGGTTCCTCAATAGTTGTGTGAGCACTTTTATCATGTACTTCATAAATGATAAAAGGTAAAAGAACAGTCACTACAAAGCTAATAAGTAGTATGATTTGGTATGTTCGGTGCTCACTAGCTGCAATTGAAGCTGGTGGTACAAAAGAGATAAGCAATGCGAACACTGATAAAATAAAACCAATTCCACCGATAATCGTTTTGCCAACAGTTTTTCCTGGTACATTGTAAGTTCGTTTTAAGTCTTTTTTCTTAAAAACTAATACAAAGTAACCTAGGAAAAATAGTAAATATCCTACGAGATAAATGACAACAGTTAAGGAGATTGCTACTAAGAATGATAAATTGTTGCCTCCTCCACCAAAAGTTAAGACTGCTGCCCAAATAGTAACGATAATTCCTTGTATCATAATCAACGGAACTGGAACGCCTTGTTTATTAGTTTTCCGGAAGAAAACTGGTAACAGACCTCGCTGAGCAGCTGCAAACATCCCTCGTGATGGACCAACTACCCAAGAACTAACTTCACCCATAACGCCAAAGGCAATCATGAGAGCAATCACTTTTACCAACCAATGCAAATGACTGTTAAAATGTAAAATAAGCATTTCAAATGTTTGAATTACACCAGCACTGAGAGACAAGTCATGTTGTGGAATAACCGCTGCTACTGAGAAACCGCCGATTGCATCTAAGGCGATGGCCAAAATCACTAGTAAAAACATTGCCAATGGGTAGTTTCTTTGGGGATTTTCCAGCTCATTAATATGTGATGCTGAAGCTTCTACGCCCATATAAGCCAATATAAAAGATACAAATACTACTAAAGTTGAAAGCTGAGAAAAGTCAGGAATAAAAGCTTTCGCATTAATAGCCATTTGAATCGGATTACCGCCGATAAAGTAGGCTGCTGCTAAACCAAAGAGAATGATCGAAGGAATAACAATTCCAATGACAAATCCTGCTTTAGCAATTTTAGCGGTACGATTGGTCCCGCCCAACTGTGAAAAAGTCAGTACCCAGAAAATGACTAATACACCAATAAACTTGATAAATGGATCTGTATTAAGCTCTGGAAAATTAATTACATACGACAGCGCTCCTAGTATGAAGTAGATCATTGTAATAAAACCTACTGTAATTTGAAACCATTGGAAAAAAATAGCTGCAAAACCAAAACGTTCTCCTAAAGTTTGACTAACCCAACTGAAAATCCCACCATCTTTCCATCCTTCAACTGTTGCCATTTCTGCAGCACATAAAGCAACTGGTAGAAACCATAAAATACCTCCCAAAAGAAGAAAGAAAACCAAATGTAATTGTGATGTTGCAAAGGTCGGATACTCATAAACAGTCAAAACCATGGAAGCTGTCAGGGCAAAAAAACCGAATAGAGATAACTTTTTTTTATCCATATTATTACTTCCCTTTCCTATTTAATTTGTCATTCCTACCAAGGTTATGGAAAATCGCTTATTTGAGCTTGCATTATTTTGTCCACCTCTTTTCTACAAGACAAAGTATAGCAAGCAAAATTCTTCTCCACTTCCAGAATTTTTTATTTTCATTTTTAGAAAAGTGAAAAAACTGACAACAAAAGCTTGTTTCTTTCACTCTATTAATATCTTTAGTGAAAAAGCTCGTTTTATATCGTATTCTTCCAGCGAATGTACTTCTCATAAGTCCAAAAAAAGCTGCGAAAAAGAAAGTACCTCGGTACCTACTTTTTCGTAGCTGCACATAATTTGAACTCATAATCGTTGTTTTTTGTATTATTTTTTATCATATAAACTAAAATATTTGATTAAATATCAGTTGTTTTGATTCTATATTAGATCATTTTTATCTTTCAATAACAAAAGACAGCTAAATTATTTTTATTATGATTTTAAACAAATTCCTCTTTTCACCTATCGCTATTTTGCTCGTTTTACAAAAAAAGATCAATCTCCTCAATGAATCGACTGACCTTAAAAATTATAGACATAGCTTTAACTCAAAAAAGTTAATTGTTTACTTGATTAAAATCTGAAATAATTTCTTTTAACTCGTTTTGTAAATTTAATACAAGTAAATGAAAATTTTCTTCTTCCGTTTGTTGATAGGGCATCGTTTTTGTCGTAAAAAGCAATTTCTCATTTTCAATTTTCATTAAAATTTGTGTAGCTGCCTGTACTTTATTTTCATAATTAAACGAAGAAATTCCACTTTGAATAATGGTAATAATAGCTGAAGCAATCGAAACGACTAAAAGTAACGAACGGTGTTCAGAAGCTTGATGGATTAAGATAGGGATGCTTGCAGACAGTATAATTTTTATGATATTTCCTACACTAATTATTCGATTATAGTGACGAATATCTTTTTTTAATTTTTCAATTGTAGAATCAAGAGCCTCCATAAACAGATTTTGATTCATTGTTTTCCCCCATATTAGAATTTAGATAAATTTTTCTGGTCAAAAAAATTAATACTTTATTAGTATGTTTAACCCAGTGTTATGAATAAAAAGATAAAATATAAAACTGGAAAAGCGTTAATGACACCGCCGATTAACATACATATCTTATTAATCTGCGTATCCATCTTTTTAAAATTAATTATTGAGAAAATAGCTCCCAAACTTCCAAGTAATAAACCTAATATTGTTTGTGATTCAAATAAATATAGCCCAGAAAGCAAAAGAATATTAGTAATAATTCCCATAGCTAGAACTATAAATGCTAAATATTTTTTCATAATGATTCGCTCCTACACTGATTTATTTCTCTTAACGATTTTAGAATAATTTAGCAATATATTATTTGTCAATACAAAAAATTCTTAGCTTTCTTAGCTATTTTGATAAAACAAAAATATCATTATTTGTGGTATGGAGCCCCCGCATTGATCCGGAAGGCACGGTAGATTTGCTCGACGAGGATCAGACGCATCAATTGATGTGGATACGTCATTTTGCCAAAAGAGATCTGAGCATTGCTTCTTTTCATGACGGCTTCGCTGAGTCCTAAAGAGCCGCCGATAACAAAAACAAGATGGCTTTTTCCTTGGATACCTAATTGGTCGATTTGTTTAGCAAAAGATTCGCTTGTGGGATTTTTCCCTTCAATTGCTAAGGCATAGACGTATTCTTGTTCTTTGATTTTCGCTAAGATCCGTTCTCCTTCTTTTTCTTTTACTTGTCTCATTTGCGCTTCGCTCAAATTCTCCGGGGCTTTTTCGTCAGGAACTTCGATCAATTCGATTTTTGCATAGGCATTCAGCCGTTTGACATACTCATTGATACCTTGGAACAAGTATTTTTCTTTTAATTTTCCTACTGAAATAATTTTGATATTCATGTTTTCTCTCCTTTGATCTTCACGCTCACTTTGTTTATTATAATCAATTTTTTCGTCTATATGTTTATTTTGGCTATTTTTGTTAAAAAGATTTCCCCAACAGTTATGCACAACATCCACAGGTTTATCCACAGAAAACAGTGTTATTTTACCTTATTTCATCACATTTATTAGGCAAACATACGTTTTATAAGAATTTATCCACTTTATGCACAGGGTGTGGATATGTTTTATCCCTTATTTTTCCAATTCTATCCGCGTAGTTTTACACAGTATCTGTGGAAAAAGAAAATCAAATATTTTCATCTGAAAACAATGATTTTTCCTAAAGTTTTTCATAAAAAGTTCACAGTCTCAAAGTAGACTAAAGTCAACAAATAAGACTATACTAAAAGTAGATAAATGAATGTAATTGGAGGAGGAACACATGGATAGAAAAAATGTGACACCAAAGATGAAAAAAAATAAAAATAATAGCCTCTGGCGTAAGTTGGGTCTGGGGCTTGTTGGAGGGATCGTTGGAGGACTACTGACAGCTGGCATTTTTTATGCAGCGATGGGCACTGGCAACAATAGTTCTACTGCTACAAGCGGCAATCAAAATTCAGCCGGTGAAACAGTTGTCGAAAATGTCAAAGTCAATGTAGATTCTGATATCACCAAAGCGGTAGATAAAGTTCAAGACGCTGTCGTTTCTGTTATCAACTTACAAAGTCAAAATCAATCAAGCGGTTTTGGCGGATTATTCGGGCAGCAAGAAGAAAGTAGCAGCTCAGATGATAGTAATTTGGAAGCTTATAGTGAAGGAAGCGGCGTGATCTACAAAAAAGACGGGAATACTGCTTATGTAGTCACAAACAACCACGTAGTAGATGGACAGCAAGGTTTGGAAGTCATGATGAAAGACGGGACGAAAGTAAAAGCTGAATTAGTTGGAACAGATGCTTATTCAGATTTAGCGGTGTTGAAGATCAATTCAGATAAAGTCGAAACGGTTGCCTCTTTTGGTGACTCAAGCGCTCTGAAGGTTGGTGAACCTGCGATTGCGATTGGTTCCCCATTAGGATCTGAATATGCGAATTCTGTCACTTCAGGAATCATTTCTTCTTTGAATCGACAAGTAACAAGTACGAATGAATCGAACGAAACAGTCAATATCAATGCGATCCAAACAGATGCAGCGATCAACCCGGGAAATTCTGGTGGTCCTTTAGTGAATATCGAAGGACAAGTTATCGGTATCAACTCAAGTAAGATCGCAAGTACTTCTGAATCGACTTCTAATGTAAGCGTAGAAGGAATGGGATTTGCTATTCCAAGTAACGATGTAGTGAATATCATCAATCAACTGGAAAAAGACGGAAAAGTGACACGTCCAGCTCTAGGTATCACAATGGTCGACTTATCTGCCGTTTCTACTCAGCAACAAGAACAAATCTTGAAGATTCCTTCATCTGTAACTAACGGTGTCATCGTGACAAATGTCCAAACAGCTACACCGGCTGAAAAAGCTGGATTGAAACAATATGATGTCATTACTAAGATCGATGACAAAGAAGTTTCTTCTGGCGTAGAACTTCAATCTGCTTTGTATAAGAAAAAAGTGGGAGATTCTGTCAAAATCACTTACTATGAAGGCTCGAAAGAAAAAACAACTACTGTTGAATTGACGATCGATCAATCGGCATTAAAACAAAATCAAAATAGTGAAAATTAATAAAAAAAGAGGTTGTGACAAAGACTTGTCACAACCTCTTTTTTAAATGGTGTTCTTCTGCCAACTTCTTGTGACTCAGAGTGAAACGGCAGGCTCACAACCTCTTTATTTTGGAAATGCTTCTCCGACTACGGCATCCTCAGGCAATACTAAGATTCCTTTTTTTTCTGGAGCATTTGGCAAATGCAATTCACGAGCGGAACAAATCATTCCATAGCTGTCTACCCCTCGCAAAGTTCCTGGCCAGATCATCATGCCATCCGGCATCATGGCTCCTGGTTTTGCAACGACAACTTTTTGTCCAGCTTCGATATTTGGTGCACCGCAAATGATTTGTAATACTGTCCCATTGTCTACTTCTGTCTCAGTAATCGATAAATGGTCAGAGTCAGGATGCGGGACGCATGTTTTTACATATCCGACAACGATCTTCGGTTCACGATCAGCTTCAAGCTGTTCTTCGAATCCTGCTTCTTTGATCAATCGATTCAATTTCGCTAATTCTTCATCTGTTAAGCTTACTTGGCCGTTCCCTTCGATTGTTAGATGATCGGAGATATGGAAAAAGTTCCAAGCAACAACTTGACCTTGTTCATCTTTGATCCGAGCAACATTCCATTTACGTTCAACAGTGTTTTCTGTTCCTTTATCGTCGGCTATGATAACCATCAAAGTGTCTCCGACGTGTGCTTTGTTATAAGCAAAAATCATGTTCTTTCCTCCATTATCCTTTGCTGAGATTTATCTTAACAAAAAATTGCATTCACTGCATGAGATTTTTTTCATGCTTTATTTCCGAAGAAGCTTCTTCTGGAACACCATTTATTCGTAACAAGGGACTGTGACAAGACTTTTGTCACAGTCCCTTTACTGTTTTAGTGAATTGATTAAAAAGATTATACAAGTTCCACTTGCTTAATTACTTGGCTGTTCTTCTTCGTCAGAAACGATCAAGACATCACAAGGTGAATGACGTATAACGTAGCTAGCTACACTTCCTGTCATAAAGCGTTCGACTGCATTTAGTCCAGACTGCCCAACCATGATTAGATCGATTGCATATTTTTTTGGCAATTTGACTGCCATGGATTCACGAACAGAGCCGTAGGCAATAATTCCTTCTATATTTGTGTAATCAACAGATTTTCCATATTTTTTACATTCTTCGATCATTTGCTTGGCTGTTTCAGTTTGCTGATCGACTAGATTTTGATCAATAGGAGCATAGCCCATAAAATTATAAAATTGCTGATCGATTACGTTTGCTACATATACTTTCCCATTATTACGGCGAGCCACTTCTACCGCTTTTTTGAAAGCAGCAAGTGCTTGTTCACTACCGTCGATACCTACTAAAATGTTCTTATATTCTTGATTCATCTTGACCCCTCCTAACAGATGTCAGCCTTTTATTACACTTTCTAGGAACGATTCGATTTCCTGTTTTGTTTTACGATCTTTATTCACTAGACGACCTAATTCTTTTCCGTCTTGGATCACGACAAAACTTGGGATACCAAAAATGTTCCATTCAGCGGCTACATCTATGTACTTGTCACGGTCTACTTCAATAAATTGCCAATCAGAAAAGTCATTTTCGATTTCAGGCATTTGCGGTTTGATAAAACGGCAGTCTCCGCACCAGCCGGCAGTAAAGAAAAATACACTCTTTCCAGTTTCTACGTAGCCTGCTAATTCTTCTAAACTATTTGGGATAATCATTCTTTTTCCTCTACTTTCTCTTTATGTATTTTTCAATTAAATTATACACCTTTCTTACGAACTAACAAACATTGATCCTCTTTTTATAAAAAAAATCTGACAAAAGGTTGCTTTTGCCAGATTTTATAGTTTTACTATCGCGTTATTTTCCGTATACGATCGTGTTCACTGTTGATTTATCCAAACCTTTCAATGTTTGAATCAACATTTCTCGTGCAGCTTCAAAATCGCGAATACTGAACATCGTTTGATGCGTATGGATATAACGTCCCACTACGCCAATCACTGTACTTGGGATTCCTTCATTTTGTGTATGAGCAGCACCTGCATCTGTACCGCCTTTTGAAACAAAGTATTGATAAGGGATATTGTTTGTTTCAGCGATATCTAGCAAGTACTCACGCAAACGAGGAAGCATGATCAAACCTGGATCTTGGATACGCATCAATGTACCTTCTCCTAAATGTCCGAATGTGCCATTTTTCGTCACTGTGTCATCTGCTGCAGAGCAGTCTACTGCAAAGAACAGATCTGGCTTGAATTTATTGACAGAAGCTTTAGAACCACGCAAGCCTACTTCTTCTTGGACATTCGCGCCTGCAATCAATGTATGACCTAATGTTTCATTTTGCAATGCTTCTAGTGCTTCTAATACCATTGTACAGCCATAGCGGTTGTCCCACGATTTGCTGATGATATTCTTTCCGTTAGCTGTTTTGATCGTTTCAGCGTAAGGAACGATTGTGTCTCCTGGAAGGACACCGTAACTCATTGCCTCTTCTCTTGATTCAAACCCAGCATCGAACAAAATATCTGTTACTTCTACTGATTTTTGCCCGCTTGTTCCTCGCAATAAATGTGGGGGAACGGAAGAAGAAACACATGGATAATTCTTACCAGTAGAGGTTTTAAGTGTAAAACGTTGAGCAGAAACAACGTAAGGGTTCCAGCCGCCTAGAGGTACGACTTTAAAAAGCCCGTTTTCTTGGATTTGTGTCAGCATGAATCCGACTTCATCCATATGTGCTGCGACCATTACACGAGGTGCATCCGCTTCTTCATGGTGGCGCAGCCCAAAAATGCCGCCCAAACCATCTAACTGTAACTCATCTACCAGCGGTTCCATATGACTTTCCATATAAGCGCGAACGTCTTGTTCAAAACCGCTTGTTCCTTGTAATTCTGTTAACTCTTTGATTCGTTGAAATGTTTTTTCTTCCATATGCTATTCGTCTAAATTTCAGACTAAACTCCTCTCAGACTTATATTGATCTGCGGATAAAATATGATTTTTTCTGCAGACCGATCGTATTTATTATAGCTTATTTTTTCTGGTAGCGGTTATTTATTTCAAAGAAAATATGAGAGTGTGGTAAAATAAGCACAAGGAGTAGCAAGTGAGAAGAAGGAGGTATATCCACATGTATGAAGAAAGCGAATTAAGCTATTTTAAAGGCGGGTTAGCCGTTGGGATCGGTCTAGGATTATTGAGCGGGGTAGCTTCAACGATTTGGTATCATCGCAAAAAAGTATTGTCAGCAGACCAAGTGCTTGAAAATATCAAAACATCTTTTTTAAAAGAAGGCGCAATCGAAGGTTCTTGGATCTCTTTTGAAAAAGAACCTATTCGAAAATTCGCCGTTCGGTCGAGTGCTTATCGAGGTGGGCTTTCTCGGATAGAAGATGGCGAAACTGTTTATTATGAATTTTTAGCAGATGCTCATACAGGAACCGTATTAGACATTTCAAGAAAAAAGGGCGCAATAGATTAATACGTCAAAAAATGAAATAACGAATACGCACCCACTATCTAAAAGAGAGGTATCCTATCCTTCTTTTATAGTGGGTGGTTTTTTAGACAGGTCTTTCTAAACACATATTCCAGTATTTTCTTTTTAAATAAATGATATTTAGCGGGAAAAACTAGCATTTACTTTGATTATGAGGTATTTTTAATTCAGCTTTTGTTTTCTATAGTTAAGGAGAGTGAAAAATGGAACAACAAGAAAAAATTGCTGTTCTGATTCCTTGTTACAATGAGGAAGCAACAATTTCAACAGTCATTGCAGACTTTAAACGAGAATTACCAGAAGCAGATATTTATGTCTATGATAATAATTCGACCGATCGAACATACGAATTGGCCGTTCAAGGTGGAGCAATCGTAAAGAAAGAACCACGTCAAGGAAAAGGGAATGTGATCCGTCAAATGTTCTTTGATATTGATGCCGATTATTATTTGATGGTAGATGGCGATGACACTTATCCCGCCGAAGCTGTACATGGTTTGCTTGAGAAATTACGTTCTGGCGAAGCAGATATGGTCATTGGCGATCGTCTATCAAATGGAACCTACTTTGATGAGAATAAGCGTCCTTTCCATGATTTTGGAAATAACCTTGTTAGAAATACAATTACTAGAATGTATAAAACAAAAATTCTTGATGTCATGACCGGCTATCGAGGATTCAATCGAATTTTTGTCAAAAGCTTCCCTATTATGAGTTCTGGTTTTCAAATCGAAACGGAATTGACGATCCATGCTCTAGATAAAAAATTCAAGTTCGTTGAGATCCCAATCGAATATCGGGACCGACCAGAAGGCAGCGTATCAAAATTGAATACATTCTCTGACGGATTCAAAGTGATCATGATGATCATCAAAATGTGCAAAGATTATAAACCTTTGCTTTTCTTTGGGATCTGGACCATCTTCTTCTTTTTATTTGGATTGGTCACGGGGATTCCTGTGATTCGTGAATATATGTTGACAAGCTTCATTACACGCATCCCTTCTGCGATTTTAAGTACTGGATTGATGACTTTAGCCCTTCTTTCATTAGTAACAGGACTGATTTTGGATACGGTCGTCACGAACGCAAAGAAAGAGTACGAGTTGAATCTATATCATGTGTATCATGAATACCATAGTAGAAAATAAAAAAAGGATCAAGGATGCAAAGATAATTTGCAATTCTTGATCCTTTTTTAATTAATTATTTCGCCAAACGATAGATGGCATCTGCATAGATTGCTGTTGCTCTGAACAAGTCATCAAGACTCATAAATTCGTTTGCTTGGTGCATTGTATCAGTATATCCTGGGAACATCGCGCCATAAGCAACGCCACGTTTCAACAAACGTCCGTAAGTTCCGCCACCGATGATTTGTTCGTAGCCTTTTTCTCCAGTGTGGTCTTCATAGACTTGCAATAATGTAGCCACCAATGGATCATCCATTGGTACGTAATGTGGTTCCATTACGCGAGCACCTCGAGTAACCGTTGCGCCTTCTTGGCCCACTGTTTGTTCGATGTCACTTTGCAATCCGTCTACTGTTACACCTTTTGGAAAACGGAAATTCATGTTGATGAAGTTCGCTTCCTCTGTACCATTTTCTTCAAAAGCAAATAGTCCAGCATTCATTGTCAATTTGCCCATTTTTTCATCTTCATAAGCGACTCCTAGTTTTTCTCCATAGAAATCTTCATGGACATAAGCAGCTGCTACATGGATAAATTGTTTAGCAGATCCTAAGAATTCATAGTTGTCTAAGAACAATGCCAAGAAAGAACCTGCATTGATACCAGATTGTGGGCTTGCACCATGTGCACCTTTACCAACTAATTCGATTTTTACATACGTATTGTCTGCTTCAATCGTTCCGCTTACTGGATTGGCTTCGATGAATTGGTAAAATGCTTCTTCCATCGCGATAGCTGCATCTGCACTTGGTACTTGAAGTGCTGCAGTTGCTGTTCCTGGCACCATGTTTTCGCGAAGTCCGGAAACAAAAGATTTCAATACATAATCTCCTGCATTGTCGCCTTTGAATCGTAAAGCTAAAGAAACATTTCCTTTTTCACCATTGATGATTGGAAATTCAGCATCTGGCGAGAAACCAAAATCTGGTTCTTCTTCATGTTCGAAATAATAAGCCATATCGCCCCAGCCGCTTTCTTCATCACTACCGACTACGAAACGCACTTTTTTCGATAGTTTCAAGTCAAGTTCTTTAATGATTTTCATCGCATAGTAAGCTGCCATACTTGGGCCTTTGTCATCACTTGATCCGCGTGCAAAGATCTTTCCATCCTTGATCACTGGTTCATAAGGATCTGTGTCCCAGCCATCTCCTGCAGGAACGACATCCATGTGTCCAAATATCCCTAGTGTTTCGTCTCCTTCGCCAAGATCAATATGCCCTGCATAGTTATCGACATTTTTTACTTTAAATCCATCACGTTCACCATAAGCTAACATATGTTTCAATGCGTCGCGAGGTCCAGGTCCAAATGGTGCATCTGGTGTTACTTTTGAGTCGTCTCGCTCGCTGTTGACACGTAAAAGATTTTTTAAGTCTTCAAGCAAGTCTTCTTTACGTGCTTCTACTTCTTTTTGCCAATCAATTGTCATAAAGTTAATCCTCCACTTATTTAAGTCTTCGTGTTCATGATACCACAAATTACAGAAAAAAATAGTTCAAAAAATCTGACAATTCCTTTTCTTATCTGTTTTTCTCTAAAAAAAATATACGTTATAATGAGTAAAAGGAGGTTTTTTGATGCTGATAGACGAACAACTAATGAAAAGAGTTATCACACCTCGTCCAAAAATTTCACATAAAGGAACATTTGGACGTGTCGTTTTGATTGGCGGCAATGAACAATACGGCGGGGCAATCATCATGAGTGCTTTAGCTGCCGTACACAGTGGAGCAGGTCTTACGACAGTAGTAACTGATGAAAAAAATCGGAGTGCCCTTCACAGTCATCTGCCAGAAGCAATGATCGTAGATTGGACGGACACTGACCAGTTTCTTTCCGTGATAAAGCAAGCAGATGTACTCTTGATTGGTCCCGGATTGGGCACTTCTTCCAAGAGTTTGGAACGTTTCAAACAAGTACTAGAAAACCAATCAAAAGAACAATGGCTGGTGATCGATGGCTCTGCTTTAAGTTTACTGGCTACTAACCATTTTTCGCTACCCTATCCCGAACAAACAGTACTTACACCTCATCAAATGGAGTGGCAACGGTTGAGTGCTCTACCGATACAAGAACAGCGAGATGAAGAAAACAAAAAGAAGCAACAGGAAATCGGTGCTGCGGTCGTTTTGAAAAGTCATGAGACAAAAATTTATGGTCACCAACACTTCTACACCAATCCTTTAGGTTCAGCTGCTATGGCAACAGGCGGCATGGGGGACACTTTAGCAGGAATGATCACAGGATTCTTCGCCCAATTCCCTCAAAATGACCAAACGATTGCGGCAGCTGTTTATCTTCATAGTTTCATCGGAGACCAGCTAGCAAAAGAACAATATGTCGTTTTGCCGACACAGATCAGCGAAGCACTTCCGAAGTGGATGAATTATTTTTGTAAAAAATCAATGGAAAACGAGGCATGAATCATGGAGAAATTTACAGGTTATGTACGAGAACCTTTTTATTATGAAACAGATCAAATGGGGATTATTCATCATAGCAATTATATCCGCTGGTTTGAAGAGGCTCGGGTAGCCTTATTGGTACATCTAGGGTTTCCCTATAAAAAAATCGAAGAATCTGGGATCATTATCCCCGTTCTGGAAGTAATTTGCAGCTATAAAGAAATGATCCATTACGGAGAAAAAGTGAGCATCCATCCAACTATCCAAAAATATACGGGGACACGTTTGGATTTTAGCTACGAAATTGTGGGAACTGAAGACAAAAAATTAAAAACTATTGGTAGCAGTAAACACTGTTTCTTACTTTCTGATTCGCAACGATTAGTGAAGCTGAGCAAAGTCAATTCGGAGCTAGATCAGTTATTCCAAGCGTACGCTTCTCTGGATAATGCTATTTCTTAATAAAAACCGTCTAAGCATTTTTCTTGTATTGTGTTGAGTAGTTCGTATAATGAAAAGAAAAAAGCAGGTGATCCCCATGTATGTCGTTAAAGTAATGCACGGTTACATCGATAAAACTGGCTGCCGCACTCGGGAAAAAAACTTAGACAATCTGCTCATTTTCAAAGACAAAAAAGAATCCGAAGCTTTTGCTAAAAGAATCGGCGGTCGTGTCAAACCGATCCAAGAGGTACGACCAGATTGATTCAGTATTTTCTTTTCGAGGCTCTAATAGGCATGCCTATCAGGGCTTTTTTTCAAGAATACGTCTTTGCATCCACACGTTTTGTAAGCGATTTATGTTATAATAGATTATACTTACACAGAAAGGAAGTTTTAATGGGTATCAATAATTTGCAGCAGCAAGCTTATGAATCTATTCGTAAACAGATTATTTATTCCGAGTTAGCACCTGGAAGTAAAATCTCCGATAAAGTGTTAGAAGAACAACTAGCTATCGGACGCACACCGATTCGGGAAGCACTGATCCAACTTCGTAATCAGGAACTTGTAAAAACCATTCCACAGTCCGGCACCTATGTTTCAAAAATCGATATCCGATCTGCTTCATTAGCCCGTTATACGCGGGAAAAGCTGGAAAAACCGATCCTGCAAGAATGTAGTGCGAAAATGACAGCGCAAGATCAAGCTAAACTAGAAAAAATATTAGAACAAACCGATCAGGCAGTGATCGCTCAAAATAAAAAAGCTTTTTTTGATTTGGATACTGATTTCCACCGAACTTGTTATGAAATTGCTGGAAAACGAGAGATTTGGGACTGGCTGGAAAGTTATAGTACGCACTTGAACCGTTTCAGATGGTTACGTTTGACGATTTCAGAATTAGATTGGGGTCGAGTATTAGATGAACATCAGACAATGCTTCAATCAATGATTGATCATAACTTTGATGAAGTCGGGTTTCTTTGTACGATGCATTTACATATGATTATCGAAGAGCAAGAATACGTAATTCATAATTACCCCGATTATTTTGAAGATATTCAGGAAAGACCCATCAAATAAAGGGACTGTGACAAAAATCGTGTCACAGTCCCTTTCAGTGTTCTCCTGCCAACTCCTCGTATTAGCTCAAAAAACGGCAAAATATGAGGAGCTATTTTTCCGTTTGTTTCTCTAATACTCAGGTCAAACCGCTGATTTTACAACCTCTTCCTTAAACGGTGTTCAAAAGCTTGCATCTGAGGTAATAAGTCCAACCAAACGAAAAATATGAGGAGCTATTTTTGTTTGGCTGTTCTTATGACTTGATGCAGGGCAGCTTTTTCACAACCTCTTATACACAGTGTTCCAGAAGTAGCTTCTTTGAAATAAGCCGAAATGTCATAAAAATTTAAGAAGCCATTTTCGTAAATTCCTTCTTATTTCTTGAAGCTGACCACTTCTGTCACAACCTCTTTATTTGTGAGCAAAATCATACTCCGCACATCTTTTTTCTATTTCTTTTATTTCTTCTAAAATCCCTTGGCTATGCGTTTCATTATATGGCCAAAGCAAGACTGCCTCTAATACATAAGGCGAAAAACAGCTTTGATTCATCTCTTTTGAAAAACTCATCGCTGCTATCTCGCTCAATGCACGAATGTTTGATTGGTGTGTATAAAAAGGCAGCCGCCATAGCACAATTTTTTCATTTTGCGTATAAATTCCCTTAACAGAAGCTTCGATGTGGTGAAATAGTTCATGTCCAATAATCAAAGCTTGCGCTGTTTCTTTAGAGATCGAAGTAAGTCCTGAACATTTTAATTTTTCTAACGGCTCCGTCATCAATCGGATCCCTTCATCTTCTGCATAAGTTGCAAAAGTGATTCGTTCGTTTATTTGCTCTGATTCACAGGAAACGATTGGAATAGCCATTTGTTCACAAATTTCTCCTACATCGGCAAAAGGGTACTTTTTTTTGATGCTACATGCCGTTTCGATACCACAATCGATTGATTGTTGTATGAGGATTTTCTGCTTGGACAAAGGGATCTTTTTCCAAAACAAATCTCGCTGAAACTGATAGAATCCCCAAATTTCTTCGGGGATCTGTTGTAATTTGTTTAGTAACTCTTCTAACTTATGTTTGTTTGATGTTTCCGGCAACGACGATCACTTCTTCCTCTGGTTCCATAGTAGATACTTCCAGATCCATCAAAAGCTGTAGTTGTTCCAGATCCGTCGCTGTAAAATCAGAGACTCTTGCTCCTAAACAGAGATAAAATTCTGGTCGGGCGATCAACTCAGTTTGATAAACTGCCATATCTTCCCAAAGTTGTTCGACTGCTGCCATATAATTGGCTGCAGTTGTTTTCAGACAAGAAGCATGTCCACGTTGGACCTTGATAAATCCTTTTTGGTCGATGATCCGAAGACTTCCAGCATTTTTTGAACGATTCTGTTCGCCGCATACATAAAAGAAAGATGTATTTTCCAATAAGCAAACTTCATTTTTATTTAATCGCATATCCTCTGCAGCAAGCTCTAATGCTTCTTCTGTTGTGATCTCCTTGGTTAGATCGGTTGCTTTCACTTCCGTAGAACCAGTAGCGATAGCCGTTACTTTTGAAGTCTGTGGATCGATTTCTACGTGGACTTCGATCGATTCTGGTGTAGCACCTGATTCAATCGCCTTATTCATCGCTTCATTTTTCAATGATCGGATATCTTCTTTACTTGGTGAAGGAATGATACGTTCTACAACATCTCGGACCATTGCAAGTGCTACACCAATAGAAGAGATCACTTCAGCATTTTCAGGGATGGAATATTTCACACCCATTTTATTGCTGAAGTAAGTAATCAAAGAGGCCGCGCCGCCCCCTACACCTACAAGAGAAATCTGATCTTTCTCCAAATGATACTTGTCTGCCAATTCTAAAATCACTGGTTCAATCTTAGCATAGGATTTTTCCATGATCTGCTCTGCGATGTCTTCAACCGTCGTATGACAATAGTCTGCTAATGCCTGTATGGCTTTTCGTGCAGATGGGACATTTCCATAAGAAAAATGTTCTTCTTGCACTAAGCCTAGGACATTGGCTGCACATGTATTTGTAATAGTCACTTCTTCTCCGTCTTCCATCACTACCTTGACGTAATCAGCAGGGTCTCCTTCTTTAGGAGAGAAAAATTCAACCTTAGGACCTTTGATTTTTTCTGTCTCCGTAAATACTGCATAATCTAGACCGGCAATATGTGCAGAACGTGGACCGACATCGATGATTCCTGACTGATTAGCCCGTACCATCGAACCGCCTGCCACACCTAGAACCCGAACATCTAATGAAGAGATATATGTTGGGTGGCCACCTACAATTGAATAATCGATTGCTGGACGTCCATTTTTAATGACCCCGATATTGGTTGTTGTTCCGCCTACTTCAAAATAAACCCCATTAGACGCTCTCAAGTACATCAAAGAGCCCATGACTGATGCTGCTGGACCGGAAAGCATGGTTAAAACAGGTCGTTTTTTCATTTCATTGATTTCCATTACTCCGCCGTCTCCGCGCATGATCATCAAAGAGACATTGACCCCTGCTTCTCGTACAGAGTCTTCTGTCGATGTTGCCGTATCTAACATTTTTGGTAAAATAGACGCATTGATCGCTGCTGTCCGAGTTCTCCTTGTCAATCCATATAATTTTGTGATGTCAGAAGCCATCGTTGTAGGGATCGATTTTACCGATGCTGCTTCATAAACGACCCGTTCTGGTTCCCCATTATCTACTCCAAATGCCATAGAAGAAACCAAGACTTCCGCTCTTTCCCTTTCTAGAGAAGAAATCGTTTCTGAAACACGGTCTACATTTAAGTGTTTGACAGGTAAGAATGCATTGACAATTTCTATTTTTTTCTTATTCCCTAAATCGATATCGTTCAATCTAGTTTGGCGTTTTGCTAAAAAACCTTCTAATCCGCCTTTTGCCATACCGATTACACCGACTTTTGCTACGTCCCCTTCAATCAGCGCATTCGTCGCTTGCGTAGTAGAATGTGCAACAAAAACAACGTCTTCTGGACTAATATTATTTTCCCGCAAACAATTTTGAAAAGATTGAACGACTCCTGCAGCCACCCCACGAACATCGTCGTGGGTCGTTTTCACTGAAGACTTTCCGATGATTTCATGTGTCGCATTATCGATTGCCACTGCTTTCGTATGCGTACCACCGACATCAATTCCCATTCGCACAAAACGTTTCATTTTCTTTTCCTCCATTCATCTAATCATTTCTATCGACGTTTTGTTTACTAGGCGTTCCCGTACAAGAAGAATATAATCAAACATAAGATCGCACCGATGATCCAACCAGTTGGGATGGATTTCTTCATGTATTCTCGAGACGTTACTTTTGTATACCCTAATCCCCAAGCGACCCAAGATTGTGTAATATCTAAATGCTGAGGGGCAATCGTTGTGATTGCAAACAATGGGAACAAAAAGGCTGGCGACATTGTTGGGTTCACAGCTAATACAACAGCTAAAATAGCTGATCCTGAACCGACTAGATTCATTGGACCGCGGAAAAATCCTAATGGTGTCAATATAGCAAATACGATTGCTAAGACTAATGGTGATTGCGGTATCAAATCTCCGAAAATAGCTGAAAAATAAGGAGAAGCGTACGCAGCTGAGTTATTGAACATCGCTAAGGTCATCAAGAAACCGACCATTGGTGCGACATCGACTGCGCCATCTGTAAATAATTTCGCAAATTGACGACAGATTTCTTTATAACCTCCGCGCAATTTTCCAGTAAACAGCAATGCCCAAGTACCTGCTAGAATAAAACCTAAGATGATTGAAAGATCTAACAAAACGACCCCTAAAACTGGTAATAATACGGCTAACCATGAGATCATTGGTGCGTCGCCGCCTTCAGCCGGTACGTTTGCTGCCATTGCATAGCGTTTCTTTTTATTCATTGATATATTAGCCACCGTTAGTACAACAACTAAACTTACAACCATCCCAATCATACCGATTTGGAAATAGTCATTATAAGTGTAGCTTTCAGCTGCTGGGTTGAAACCAGCGTAAATCGTTTGATACTGTTTGAAGTTGACGATATTAGCAAAGATCCCAGCCATGATCGAGCCCATAAATGAGAACAGCGCAACTGGTACTGAGATTCCTAAAGACATCAAGATCGGTAAAACAATGACTGCGATAGAAATCACTGGTCCAATTCCTGTTATCGACATGAATATAACAGCGGTTACAACACACAGCAAACTCATCGTGATTCTTGGTTTGTCCCCTCCAAGTTCGACTACTTTACGAATCAGTGTGGCTGCTATCCCGCTATCTACTAGAACACGCCCGAAAAAGGCACCAAAGAAGACATTTACCAAGATCGATTTGGCGTACTCAGCAGGTCCAGTCGTATAGATATGCGTCAATACATCAATTACTCCTTGTCCTTCCATCGCCGGGTTCGGCGAAAACGTGTTTCCGACTAGCGCTAATCCCATCCATACAGTCGCCATGATGGCAAAGCCGACCATCAAGTTATAGCCCTTTACACAGTACCAGACCATGAAAAAGAATGAGATAACTAACAAAATACCAATAATAATATCACTCATGTTATTCCTCCGTCCATTTTATTTTTCTGATAAACAAACTAATATATCAGTCAAGTTCATTCTAACTTATGCAGTTAGCGCTTTCATTAGAGAGTGACCATAAATGTTCGGATTTCAATTAAAAAACCTTAATTATGCTATTTTAGCCTTATACGCTGTTATCCCGTTTTATATGGTGAAGAATTGGAAACAATAAAGGGAGCTGTGACAATGTACCGACCTCCAAAGTTAGACCAAAAAATCTAACTTTTGGAGGTCGGTATTTTTTATGGCTAAGTATACTTTTGAACTTAAATTAAAGATTGTTCATGATTATTTGGATGGTAAAGGCGGAAGTGATTATCTGGCAAAGAAGTATTCCGTTAAGGCTCCGTCACAAGTGAAGCGCTGGATTAATGCCTATCAAGTATTTGGTGAAGCGAGTCTAGTAAGAAAGCGACAAAAGAAAAAATATTCTGTTCAATTTAAGCTGGATGCGATAGAGTTATATCTAACAAGTGAGCTGTCCTATCGTGAAGTTGCCAACACACTTAACATGAACAACCCTAATTTGATCGCTAGTTGGATGCGTCAATTCCGTGATGGTGGGATCGATGGACTCTCAAAAACGAAAGGATGTCCACCTATCTTGTCTAAGAAAAATGAACCCAAAAATAAGAAAAAATCTATAACTAAAGCAACGTCTGAAGAACGTGAACGCATCGAGGAGTTGGAGAAACGAGTACGTTCCCTTCAAATTGAAAATGCCTTTTTAAAAGAATTGAGGAAGCTGCGAAAACAGGAAGCCCAACAACGACGAATGAAGCAATCGCACGAATCATCGCAAGCCTCCGAGGACCATTTAAATTAGTTGAGCTTCTAGAAACTTTAAAGTTTCCTAAGGCAACCTTTATGTACTGGCAAAAACGATTAGACCGTCAAAATCCAGATCAAGAGATTGAAGCGGAAATGCTTAAAATTCGGGAGAAGCACAAGGATTATGGCTGTTTACGGATGACCAATGAACTAAGAAACCGCGGTTTCTCTATCAATAAAAAGAAAGTTCAGCGCTTGATCAAGAAGCTAGGAATAAAAGTAACGGCATACACGCGTAAATCACGTCGCTACAATTCTTATCGAGGACAAGTCGGAGCAACAGCCAAAAATCGAATCCATCGTCGTTTCTACACTAGTATCTGCCATCAAAAAATAACGACGGATACAACTGAATTTAAATACCATGAAGTGGATGCCAAAGGCATTATCCGTCAAAAGAAATTGTATCTAGATCCTTTTATGGATATGTTCAATAGTGAGATTTTATCCTATCGTATCTCTGAAAAGCCCAATGCATTAGCAATAATGGAAGGTTTGGAGGAAGCAATCCAGATTACTAATGATTGTCCCTATCGTCGTACATTTCACTCGGATCAAGGTTGGGCGTATCAAATGAACGCTTATAGAAACAAATTGAAGGAGTACAAAATTTTTCAAAGCATGTCTCGGAAAGGGAACTGCTTAGATAATTCACTTATGGAGAATTTTTTTGGCTTATTAAAACAAGAGATTTTTCACGGGAAAGTTTATAACTGTTTCGAGGAATTAAAATCAGCCATCGATAGCTATATCTATTACTACAATAATGAACGGATAAAACAGAAATTAAACTGGCAAAGTCCCGTCCAATTTCGTAAAACAACCGTTACGGTTGTGTAAAAATATCATTTTAGAGCATGAAAAAAAGAGTGGATTTCTCCACTCCAAAAAAGTCTAACTTTTGGGGGTCACTACATTTTTGATCCTTTTTATTTGATTAATTATATCCAGCTGGATAATAATTTTGGGGGCAACATTTCTATCTTACTATTATCTTCCTAAAGTAGTAGACTTTCTTATTGGGAAAAATTACAACAAAAAGGAGTGGCTTAGTTGACAACTCCTTTTTGTTTACAAATCAATTGGATATCTATAAATTGTATTTTCTAACGAATTTTATAGACATTAAAAAATTAATTTGACGTTAAATACTTCCTCCAGAAAGTATTGAGATTGGTAAAATATAATCCTTATTTGTCTTTTCGCCTTTAATTTTTTTCAGAAGAATATCCACAATAAGACTTGCAATTTCATCAATTGGTTGTCTTATTGTTGTCAATTGTGGGAAAAATTTCTCAATGAAAGAGGTACCATCGTATCCAATAATTTTTAAATCTTCTGGGATATTAAGTTTAAGTTGATGAGCAATTTTCATAGTGAGAATGGCTGTTAAATCATCAGAAACAAAAATACCATCTGGTTTGTGATTTATAATAGTTGACTTTATTTCCATTTCACGACGGATAGTAGACAGATTATTAGGAATTTTGAAAATTTTTCCATTTGGATTTTGAAAAGAAAAACCTAGTACACGTAATTCTGTGGGAGAATCCGTGTTATCATTTCCTGTAATCATAATGGTATTTTGACAACCATTTTTTTGTAAAGTCTTAGCTGCAAGTTTTCCCCCTTCAAAGTTATCTGAAGAAACAATGGAAACATTAGGAGCTAAATTTCTATCAAAAGCAACAATAGGTGCTCTCACACGCTCATAATCAGCAATTCCAAGATTATGGCTTGATGAGATTATGCCATCAACTTGGTTGGCTTCAAGCATTTCAATGTATTCTCTCTCTTTAGCAGGATCATTTTGACTATTGCAAATAATCGTTTTATATCCATGTTTAAATAACTCGATTTCAAGATACTCAATGAGTTCAGAGTAAAAGATATTACTAATATTAGGAAAAATAAGACCAATAAGCTGAGGTGACTTTCCTTGAAGTCCACGTGCTAAATTATTTGGTTTATAACCAAGAGTTTTCATAGCTTCATGAACTTTTTGTTTTGTTTTTTCTGATAAATATCCCTTATTATTAATGACGCGTGAAACGGTTGTTGGGCTAACTCCAGCTAATTCAGCGACATCAGTTAATTTTGCTACCATTTTGATATTTTAATTCAAAGTATTTTCCAGTCGGTTCGCCTGATTTGATTTGAATACCATTTTGGTGATTTTCAGGGAATACACGACTAGTAAACACTTTTTCTCCTTTATTAATAAAAATCTCAATGATTGAGTTATCTACAAAAATGTTAGCAGTTGTTTCTTTAGTATCAATTGAGCATTCACGAATCGTACCAAAGTCAGTGGCATATTGAATGCCTGCTTTGCTGCGATCTAAAATGATTTTTCCTTCTTTGGTATCTACAATCAAGCTAAGTCCATTTCCTTTACTATCAGAGAAAAGAAGTAACTCCGATTTCTGATTTGGAGGAAAAGTTAGTTCAAGCTCATAAGTATTATTTGTTTCTGCTTTTGCTGTAAATTGTTCAGAACTAGCACGTAATGATGTAATAGCTTCTACTGGATATTGGTAAAGTTTACCATCTTTTATTGAAAGTTCTTTTACAAGACTCATTGCTCCCTGATAATTATACTTGTCAGTTGGATAATCAATGTCGGGAAGACCAATCCAACTAACAATTAGCGTACGTCCGTCGGGAGTATTAAATCCTTGAGTAGCGTATGCTTCAAATCCATAATCAAGGTTTTGAATTTCAGAAGCACCCACAAGTTTTATATTTTCTGTATCAAACGATTGACATATTTTAAAAGTATTTGGATAGATATTATCATAATTAAGTTCAGATTTATCCAGTCCTTGAGGACAATAAATTATAACAGGTTTTTCATCTACAAATAAAAGATTTGGACACTCAATCATGTATTCTGAACCAGTGCTGCCAAAATCAAGGTTACCAACTTCTTCCCAGGTTTCAACATTATTGTCAGTAGCTTTATAAACCTTGATAAATCCTGATTTTTCTAGATTTTGTGCTCCAACAATTGTATATAATTGTCCTTTATAATTAAAAATTTGTGGATCACGAAAGTGTTCTGTTACATCAGCAGGTTTATGAATAAGAATATTCTCACATTTCGTAATATTGTGGTCTTTATCCATCCACGCCCCGATTTGAAGCGTATCACGTATCCATTTTTTATCACGAACGTTTCCTGTATAGAATAAAAATAACTTACCATCTACTTCATAAGCAGAACCAGAATAAGCGCCGTGACTATCATGTTCGGTATCAGGACGGAGCTCTGCTCCCGTTACATAAAAATGAACTAAATCATCTGATTCAGTGTGTATCCATTCCTTTAAACCATGAGCAGCTCCAAATGGCCAATTTTGATAGAAGAGATTATATTTTCCATTAAAAAAAGAAAAACCATTGGGATCGTTTAATAATCCTGTTCTAGGCTCAATATGATAACTAGCATGCCAAGGTGATTGATTTACATTTTCGTTGATTTTTGCAATCTCTTCCTTGCTCCAATCAGAATAAGCGCGGTATCGAGTTTCTTGAGGTAAATTCATAGTCTTCTCCTCCTTTAGTTTATCTGTCTACAACTAGCATGGTAAACGTTTTCCGCTTAAAAATCAATTATTTTTAAGTAAAAATTCAAAAATATGGTAAACGTTTGACACATTTATAAAATGTGCTAAAATGTAAGTGAATTCAATCGAAGCGTTTTCGCTAGATGCTAAAAAAGTATAAAAGGAGTTAATGTAATGAATTATAGTAAGGTAGCTTCCGACGTAATACAAGCAGTCGGAAAAGATAACCTTGTTGCAGCCGCACACTGTGCAACACGTCTTCGTCTCGTACTAAAGGATGATACGAAAGTTGACCAAAAAGCATTAGATAAAAATCCGGATATAAAAGGTACATTTAAAATTGATGGTCAATATCAAGTTATTATTGGAGCTGGTGATGTTAACTTTGTTTATGATGAACTTATAAAAAAAACTGGTCTTTCAGAAATTTCAACAGATGATTTAAAACAAATCGTTAGTAACGGTAAAAAATTTAATCCAATTGTGGCATTGATTAAATTGCTATCAGATATTTTTGTACCAATCATTCCTGCCCTTGTTGCAGGTGGTTTGTTGATGGCATTGCGAAACTTTTTGACATCAGCTGGACTTTTTGGACCTAAATCAATTGAAGAAATGTATCCTATTATCAAGGGTCTCTCCTCTATGATTCAACTTATGTCAGCTGCACCATTCATGTTCTTACCAATTTTAGTAGGTATTTCAGCTGCTAAACGTTTTGGAGCAAACCAATTTCTTGGTGCTGTAATTGGTATGATCATGACAACACCAGATCTTGGTGGTTCAACTGAATATTGGAATATTTTTGGTTATCATGTTTCACAAACAAACTATGCTTATCAAGTTATTCCAGTTTTAGCAGCTGTTTGGATATTATCTATATTAGAAAAATTCTTTCATAAAAAATTGCCATCATCTATTGACTTTACATTCACGCCATTATTATCAGTAATGATTACTGGATTTTTGACTTTCACAGTTATTGGCCCTGTAATGTTATTGTTGTCTAATGGAATTACAGACATTATTGTTTGGCTATATAACACTACTGGATTTATTGGAATGGGTATTTTTGGAGGAACATATTCACTTATAGTCATGACTGGTTTACATCAATCATTTCCAGCTATTGAAACTCAATTACTTTCAGCGTGGACAAATGGTATCGGACATGGAGACTTTATCTTTGTAGTTGCATCTATGGCAAACGTTGCTCAAGGTGCTGCAACATTTGCCATTTGGTTCTTAACTAAAAATTTTAAGACAAAAAGTCTTGCTTCCTCTGCGGGTGTCTCAGCACTTCTTGGAATTACAGAGCCTGCCTTGTTCGGAGTTAACTTAAAATACCGCTTTCCATTCTTTTGTGCTTTAATTGGTTCAGGAATTGCTGCAGCAGTAGCAGGATTACTTAAAGTAGTTGCTGTTTCACTTGGTTCAGCAGGTTTCCTGGGATTTCTTTCAATTAATGCAACATCTATTCCATTTTACGTAATGTGTGAATTAATTAGCTTTGCAGTTGCTTTTGCAATTACTTACTTCTACGGTAAAACAAAAGCTGCTGGTATCTTTGAAGCAGAAGCAATTGCTGAACAAACACCAGTTAATTATTCAAAAGTAGCAACAACAGATCCAATATCTACTGATGTTGAATCAACACAAACAAAAGTTTCATCAGAAACAATTGTTAGTCCCATTTCTGGTAAAGTGATTAGTCTTTCTTCAGTAAATGATCCAGTCTTTTCATCAGAAGCTATGGGAAAAGGGATTGCCATTAAACCAAATGGAAACACGGTCCATTCTCCAGTAGATGGTACTATTCAACTCACGTTTGAAACTGGACATGCTTATGGTATTAAATCAAATAATGGTGCTGAAGTTCTAATTCATATTGGTATTGATACTGTATCAATGGGAGGAAAAGGATTTACACAAAAAGTTACTACTAATCAAAAAGTTAGAAAAGGCGATATTCTTGGAACATTTGACCGTTCAATGATTGAGAAAGAAGGTCTTGATGATACAACAATGATTATTGTGACCAATACTTCGGATTATTCAGAAGTAAATATAGTAGCTGAAAATACAGTCACTGAGGGTACTGATTTACTTGAAATCAAATAAATATATTTCCCTGAGTAAAGATTGAATTTTCTTTCCAAAATCAAATAATATAGATTAATCAAATATTTGAGAATAACATTTTATTTAATCTTTTCATATATCAATTGTATGAAAAATTATTAGAATTTTAAAAAATGATAAAAATTCAAAAAGAAAAAATAGTAGTTATTTACTTATCATGTTACTAAATAAAAAAATAATTTAAATATGATATATAGTCATTTATTTAGTGATTTCATTCTAAAATAAAGGGAGAAATGTCTATGCTATACGGTGCAATTGAAGCAGGCGGCACAAAATTTGTGTGTGCCATTGGCGATGAAGAAATGACGATCAAGGAAAGAGTGAGCTTTCCGACAACGACACCTGAGGAAACAATGCCTTTAGTCATTGACTTCTTCAAACAATACCAAGCAGATTTAGCAGGGATTGGGATTGGCTCATTTGGGCCTATCGATATCCATCGCGATTCCGCCACTTATGGGTACATTACCTCGACCCCGAAATTGGCATGGCAAAATTTTGATTTCATCGGTACCATGAAAAAAGAATTTCCGATCCCGATTTCTTGGACAACAGATGTCAATGCGGCTGCCTATGGTGAGTATGTCTTCGGCAGTGGCAAAGGATTGAGCAGTGTCGTTTACTATACGATCGGTACGGGTGTTGGCGGCGGTGCCTTACAAGAAGGGCGCTTTATCGAAGGGTTTAGTCATCCAGAAATGGGGCATATGCTCGTCGTCCCTCATCCAAAAGATGACTTTGCTGGCAGCTGTCCATTTCATGGCAACTGTTTAGAAGGGATGGCCGCTGGACCCGCCATCGAAAAACGCTTAGGGAAAAAAGGACAAGAGGTTGCAGAAGATGATCCTTATTGGGAAATCGAAGCCTCCTATATTGCTCAATGTGCCTACAATACAACCTTGATGTTTTCTCCAGATGTGATCATTTTTGGCGGTGGTGTGATGAAACAACGCCATATGCTGCAAAACGTCCACGACGCATTTGCAAAATTGGTCAATGGGTATGTCGAAACACCTGAGTTAAGCAAATATATCGTGACCCCAGCATTAGAAGACAACGCTGGAACGCTCGGTTGTTTGGCATTGGCTCGAGAAGCGGTCTTACATTCATAAACGAAAAAAGGCTCTTCGACATTTAGTGTTGGTAGAGAAAGATACAACTGAAAATTTAGTCATAACCAGTTAGGCAGAGTGCTTAACTGGTTTTTGTTTTACTTGGAAGATCAAGCCTTGAATGAGATAAATTCTTGCTCGAAAGTTATGGAAATTTCGATAGCCGTAGGCCACTTGTATTGTGCAATAGTTTTTTACAAAAAAAAGGGGGTGCGGATATTTTTTTGGACCTTTTTAACAAATATATCTTTGCTTCTTCCGATATTGAAGAGGGCTTAGCCCTCCTAAAGATAACTTAATTCGTTGATTATTATACCAATGAATATAATCATCCAATTTGTTTATAAACTGATTGATTGTTGTATTCTTCCAGTCACGTTGATAAAACATCTCGTTTTTTAATCGTCCAAAGAAACCTTCGCACGCTGAATTATCTGGTGAATAACCCTTTTTAGACATAGAGTGAAGCAAGTTGGCTTTGTTCCAATAGTCCAACTAACAATAGCACCATCGTAACAATCGACAAGTGGTGATAAGTAGATTTTCCCTGCGGGAATTCTAAATTCAGTAATATCTGTTAACCATTTTTCATTTGGCTTCCTTGCTTTAAAATTCCGATTTAATAAATTGGGGTGTGCAGGAGAAATTTCCCCAGCATACGAAGAATACTTTTTTCGTCTAGAAAATTTAACAAATAGATTTTCCTCAGTCATCAATCTACGTACAACTTTTTCAGAAAGCTTTTTACCCATATTTTTTAAAGCTTGGTGAATTCTACGGTAACCATACGCACAGAAGTTATGATTGAAAATCGTGATAATTAATTGACGTTCTTTGTAATACTTATCTGGTTTCTCAAGTGCTTGTTTTTGATAAAAATAGCTGCTTTTAGGCAACTGGAGCTGTTGAAGAAGCTCTTTCAAGGTGAACTGATTTCGTAAGGCATCAATCAATATCGTTTTTTCTTGATTTGATAGACAAAGAAGATTGACGCCTTTTTCTTTTTTTAGCAGTTCAGCCGCTCCTTCGAGTAATGCTTTTTCGAGCTGTAATTGGTGTACTTGTTTTTGTAAGTCTTCTACTTCCTTTAAAAGTAGCTCTTTTTGTTTTTCCTGATTTTTTAAAGTCATACGCAATGGAAAATCCTTTCCAAGAACCGTGTTTTTCCATTGATATAGAGTAACTCTACTAATTCCTTCAGATTCGGCTAAATTTTTCCTATTAGTTTGCGGTTTATAGAATTTTTTCAACACAGCTTCTTTTTGATCTTGTGTTAACTTTACCGCACTTTTTCGGAGTTTTCTAGCTCCTGGTGCAAGTTCTTCACACCACTGCCGCAAGGACTCTCTATTAGGATAACCAAGCATGCGAATGGTTCGTGCATAACATTGACCATATTCAAAATAATGATTCACCGCTATTCGTTTTTGTTCTTCAGAATACTTTGATTTTTTTCGGTGCTCCTGATGGAGCTCTCCGGATTCCAAATACTCTTTATACCATTTCCGTAGTGCACCAATCGACGGATACCCTAATTCTCGAATGGTTGCAGCATAAGAGCAATCGTATTTTAAAAATAACTGAATTGCCCTTACACGCTCTTTGTGGGAAAACACACGGACATTCCTCCTAAGTTTATTTTTTCGTCCAGGATTATGTCCGCGCCCCCTTGCTTTCTGATGACTTATTCTGGTTCTTTGAGTGTCAATGTGGATAGGCTACAATTAACTAGACAGAAAAATTAAGGTGTGTAGACTAGAAGAAAACATACCAGGAGGAATTTTTAT
>ENA-OQJZ01000451-OQJZ01000451.1-human-gut-metagenome-genome-assembly--contig:-NODE-451-length-21475-cov-3.956631_pt1 | contig 21475 bp, 23 predicted proteins | sample MGYA00242618_ERZ504785 | MGnify/ENA primary metagenome ERZ504785 (study PRJEB26092, sample SAMD00036354) | human gut metagenome | host: Homo sapiens | study: EMG produced TPA metagenomics assembly of...
CCTGGGAGTGGATGGATACCATCTGCATTTTGGACGGAAGGTTGTGAGCGGTCTGGATGCATTTGATTTTGATGTGCATTTGGAGGAGCATGAGCATGGTCATGAGGAAGGCCACGGTCATGAGGAAGGCCACTGGCATGAAGATGGTCACGGCCATGAGCATGAGCACGGTCATGAGGCTGGTCACCGGCATGAGGCTGGTCACGGTCATGAGGTTGGTCACGGTCATGAGCATGAGCACAGTCATGAGGCTGATCACGGTCATGAGCATGAGCACAGTCATGAGGCTGGTCACGGTCATCCGCATCCCCACATTCACAGGAACCTCCACGACATTTATCATATCATAGACCGTCTGGATTCCAATGAGAGGGTGAAGGAAATGGCCCGGACCATGTTCCGCATTGTGGCAGAGGCGGAATCCAAGGCCCATGGGCTTCCTGTTGAACAGGTTCATTTCCACGAAGTGGGGGCCATTGATTCTATAGTGGACATTATCAGTGCGGCAGTCTGCATCGACAATCTGGGTGTGGAGGATGTGGTGATTTCTGCATTGTCTGAAGGTCACGGCCATGTCCACTGCCAGCACGGCGTACTGCCGGTTCCTGTTCCGGCTACTGCTAATATTGCTTCCTCCTATGGACTTAAGCTGCATTTTACAGACAATGACGGGGAAATGGTTACACCTACCGGGGCAGCAATTGCCGCCGCTCTGCGGACAAAGGACCGGCTGCCTTCTTCCTGCCGTCTGCTTAAGGTCGGAATGGGTGCGGGGAACAAGGTGTTTAAACAGGCGAATGTGCTTCGGGCCATGCTGCTGGAGACTTCACAGGAAGAGGACCGTACCATGTGGGTATTGGAGACGAACCTGGATGACTGTACAGGGGAAATGCTGGGCCTTGCCATGGAGATGCTCCTTGATGCCGGGGCCGCGGATGTGTGGTATACCCCTATTCACATGAAGAAAAACCGTCCCGCCTACATGCTGTCTGTGCTTTGCCGTGAATCATCCATAGAGGCCATGGAGGAAATCATTCTTACCCAGACCACTACCATTGGAATCCGCCGTTATCCGACGGAGAGGACCATTCTTGAGCGGAGTGAAATCCAGGTGGAAACCAGTTACGGGCCGGCGGATGTGAAGGTGTGTGCTTACAAGGGCAGAACGTTTTTTTATCCGGAATATGAAAGCATCCGGCGGATTTGTAGGGAACAGGGTGTGGATTTTCAGACCGCATATCATCAGGCACGTATGAAGGCAGAGGAAAGCCGGCAGGATTAAATGTATGGATAATGTCAGATTAGGAGATTCGTATGAATACGGTAAATAACAGTTTCAGTGATGAAATGTCATCTCCGGACCAGATGAAAAAGTGTCTGGAGGCCAGGATGGAGCAGCTGGCCAAAGAGGATATATGCCTTGCATTTTCCGGCGGAGTTGATTCAAGCCTGCTTTTAAAGACAGCAGCAGACGCAGCCGCCCATACGGGAAGAAAGGTGTACGCCGTTACGTTTGACAGCCGCCTGCATCCTTCCTGCGACCTGGAGATTGCCAGGCGCGTGGCAGGGGAGCTGGGAGGAATCCATGAGGTTATTACCGTGGATGAGCTGGAGCAGGAGTCAATAAAAAACAACCCGGTAAACCGCTGTTATCTGTGTAAGCGCCATCTGTTCTCCAGACTGGCAGAGCTGGCAGAGGCCAGGGGAATCAGGTATATCCTGGACGGTACAAATGAGGACGATATGCATGTATACCGCCCCGGAATCCGGGCGCTTAAGGAGCTGGGAATCATTAGTCCCCTGGCAGAGCTGCACATAACCAAGGCTCAGGTAAAGGCCCTGGCGTCAGAGTACGGAATATCGGTGGCATCCCGTCCGTCCACTCCCTGCATGGCTACCCGCCTGCCCTACGGCGCTGCTCTGGACTATGAGGTGCTGAGAAGAATTGGGGAGGGAGAAGCCTATGTCAGGACTATGGTTCCCGGCAATGTACGTCTCAGGCTTCACGGAGATATCGTGCGCCTGGAACTGGATCCGGAAGCCTTTGAGGTATTTATGAAAGGCCGGAAAGAAATCGTCAGCCGTTTGAAGAAAATGGGGTTTGTGTATATAACCCTGGATGCAGAAGGGTTCCGTTCCGGGAGCATGGATGCAGGGCTGAACGGACCGGAAGTCCAATAAAAAACCAGAGTTCCAATAAAAACCGAATATACAAATGAAGGACAAAACATTATCAATAATTGGAGTATGTTTCTGCTGAGAGTGTACAAAGAGTATGAAACTATATTTGTCCTGTCTGCTTCGCCTGTATTATCTATATATAGATAATACAGGCGTTTTCCATTTTATCCCATAACATTTCTATTATCCAAAAACGAATATTTTCCTTTGTTTCTTAACGAAATTGAACTTTACTACCATAAAAAACCGTGTTAGAATTAAAATCGTGAGTTTGTAAATTTTACGTAAAGATAAAGTAAATAATTAAGAGAGTAGGTAAAAAAGAATTATGGACATGTCGTTTTCCTTTTTCCTGCGGCAGCTGGTGACAAATCCGGCATTGTTGATTACAGTCCTTCTGACTCTTGGGGTCATCTGTGTCAATGGTATCACGGATGCGCCAAATGCCATTGCCACCTGCGTGTCAACCAGATCGCTGGATGTGAATCTGGCCATTGTTATGGCGGCAGTATGCAACTGCGCAGGGGTGGTTGTGATGACCATGGTGAATTCCACGGTTGCCATGACCATTACCAATATGGTCAATTTCGGGGAAGATACTTCAATTGCTCTGGTTGCCCTGTGTGCCGCGCTTTTTTCCATTGTGGTCTGGTCGTCCTTTGCTGTTTCCATTGGATGTCCCACCAGTGAGAGCCATGCGCTCATAGCTGGCCTTACCGGCGCTGCCGTGGCTATCCGCGGAGGATTTTCGGCCATTAACTCGGCAGAGTGGATGAAGGTGGTCTATGGTCTGATTTTTTCCGTTGTGTTGGGATTTTTAAGCGGTTATCTTTCATGCAAGCTGGTGGCCTGGACCTGCCGGGATATGGACCGCCGGAAAACCACCGGATTTTTCCGGTATGCCCAGATTGGCGGAGCTGCCGCCATGGCATTTATGCACGGTGCACAGGACGGACAGAAATTCATGGGAGTCATGCTGTTAGGTATCTGTATGGTCAACGGGTCCAGCAATACCCAGGGAGTACAGTTCCCTCTGTGGATGCTTTTGCTGGGATCCGCAGCCATGGCCCTGGGAACGTCCATCGGAGGAAAGAAAATCATCAAATCCGTGGGCATGGATATGGTACGGCTGGAGAAATACCAGGGCTTTTCTGCGGATATGGCGGGAGCTGCCTGTCTTCTTGGATTTTCCATTTTCGGTATTCCCGTCAGTACCACACATACAAAGACCACAGCCATTATGGGTGTGGGAGCGGTGAAACGTCTGTCAGCCATTAACTTCAGCGTGGTTAAGGACATGGTGATGACCTGGGTCATGACATTCCCCGGCTGCGGCATCATCGGATTCCTGATAGCGAAGCTGTTTATGATGTTGTTCCACGGATAAGTAAAGGAGAAGATAAGATGTCTAAGAAAAGTGATAGTTACTATTTTCAGAATTTCATAGAGTGCGTTGAGTGCGGATGCCAGGCAGCCAAAATGCTGGAGGATAATTTAAACCATTTTGATACAGGACTTTTACAGGACAAGCTGGACGAGCTGCACCGGATTGAACATGACGCGGACAAGAAAAAGCATGAGATGATGGCTGTGCTGGTCAAGGCGTTTATCACCCCCATTGAGCGGGAGGATATTATTCTTTTGAGCCAGAGTATCGACGAGGTGACGGACAAGATTGAGGATGTACTGATTCGTATTTACATAAACAATGTTCAGCAAATCCGTCCCGAGGCCCTTGCCTTCATAAAGGTCATCATCCGCTGCTGCGAGGCGCTTAAGGAGGTTATGGAGGAGTTTGCGGACTTCAGGAAATCCAAGACACTTCACGGCCTGATCATCGAGATTAACGCTCTGGAGGAGGAAGGCGACCGGCTGTTCATTGAGTCCATGCGCAGGCTTCACGCCGAGGTGACCGATCCCATTGAAATCATTGCCTGGAGGGAGATTTACGTATACTTAGAGAAATGCTGCGATGCCTGCGAGCATGTGGCAGATGTGGTGGAAAGCGTTATCATGAAGAATACCTGATGTCCGGTGCTGTCTGAACAGCCCTGGAGTGTATATATAAGAATAAAGGCAGAATGTGAGAAGGCACCGTTCCCGGATTGCGGGGAGCGGTGCCTTTTTATGGGTTGGTTTTTGCGGTGTGGTTTTCTGGTTAATAGATGCTGCCTCCTATATGCACCAGCTGTTCAAGAAGGTTCTGCATCTTGGGGACAGCGGGATGGTTTTCCAGTCCGTATTCACCGAATACCTTGTCCAGGCGTGGGAAGGCCAGCCATGTGCTTCCGGCTTCATCCTCCCATACACTGATGCGCAGGGGCAGTTCCAAGGATACGCTCTGATCTTCTTCCATGAGTCCGGTGCCTACCTGGGGAGAGCCGAATACCAGTACTGTGGTGGGACGGAGGAAAAGCCCTGCACCGGCAGCGTTCTGTCCATGGTCAAATTTGGCAAATACAGGGATACCGCGGTCTTTTAAGGCTGATTCCAGGCGTGATACTGTTTCTGCCGCAGGGAACTGGCCTTCCAGAAGATAGAGACGGTTGTCATCGTACCCGGTGGACAGAAGGTCGCCGTATGCGCCGGCTATCCTGCGCCCCAGATTGGTGAAGTCCACCCCTTCCTTGTTGCACATGAGGGTGACGCAGACCAGCTCGGAGGCGTCTGTGAAGCGGCTCAGGAAGGAAGAATAGCCATGGACGGATCCCTTTATATCCATAAGTCCCCGGTGATGGTAAAACTGCCAGCCGGATGCGGCAGGTACTGTCCTCCCGTCGGGAAGATTCCAGGGAGCATATATAAGGGCGCGGTTTTCCGGCTGATGAATCAGGACAGAGCCGGCCAGGCCGATGTCCCAGAAGGAAATATCCTGGGCAGAGGCCCAAATATCGGAAAAGCCCCGGAGCGCCGTAGTTTCTGCCGCCGTGATGGGAGTACCGCTGCTGTCATAGGATACGGCTGGCTCCGTGGGATTGATATAGAGTCTGTCCATTTTGAATAACTGGTGGATATCAGCGGTGCGGGATATGTCTTCGTGATGGAACTGGCCTAAATCCTCCTTGAAGCCCGTGTGCCCAAGGCCCAGGAACTCAATCTGCCTTTTGGTTACAAAATCGTGGTAACTTAGGCCGCTGACCCGTTCGACGATTTCGGTCAGCAGCAGGAAATTGGTAGCGCTCTGCTCCACATCTGTACCAGGAACAAAGTGCAGGGGATTCCTGGCAGCCAATTGGAGCAGGGCATCAAATGTCCACGGTGTGTCCGGGCTGAATTCAGCCGCCCGGCGGTAATCCGGCAGTCCCGATGCATGGCGCAGAAGCTGAAGAACGGTGATGTCATTCCATGTATCAGGAAGTTCCGGTATATGTACGGAAGCCCGGCGGTTTACATCCAGTCCGCCGTCCTCATGAAGCTGCATAACGGCCACTGCCGCAAAGGCCTGGGAGATAGGGCCGGCGGGCCACATGGTGTTGGGGGAAGCCAGGCGCCGCCGCTGGCTGTCCGAATAGCCGTATCCGGCTACCCTTGGTATGTAGGGGGCTTGTACAATGGCTAAGGTAAGTCCGTCAATTTTTTCCTGTTCCATAAAGCTCCAAATCATCTGATCAACGGTATGTCCCAGATAGGAGATATCCGGGTTTCCTCTCATCTTCATGGCTGTGTGTTCGCGGGTGTTCATAGGTAAGCTCCTTTCTCGATGCTGTTAACAGACAGGTAATAACTGTAATTCTAAAAGATACATTTTATACTGTAACTATAATACTTACAGATTAATTTGTCAAGGTATTTCCTGGAAGTATTTAATCTTTACAGTTTAATTACAGTTTGAACACACAGTTGCATAAAAATAAAGAATGAATTATAATGTAACAAGTGCAGGATGAATAATATCTGTCTGTGACAGGGCAGCCAGGGGAGAATGAAAGGAGATTCAGAATGAAGAAACGTTTGGCGGTTACATTGGCAGCAGTGGCTCTGAGTGTGGTTATGTCGGTTCCGGCCTATGCAGGTACATGGAAATACGTAAATGATCAGTGGAAGTATCAGAGAGGCGCCAATAAGTTTGCCTACAAGGAATGGATTGAGGATAACGGCAACTGGTACTATATGGATAACAACGGTGTCATGACCACAGGCTGGCAGCAGATTGACGGCCAGTGGTATTACATGGACCAGGCAGGGGTCATGCAGAAGGGCTGGTTTAAGGATAACGACAAATGGTACTTCCTGCTTCCAAACGGAGCCATGGCCACCAACACAGTGATTGACGGACGCCAGATTGGTGCGGACGGCGTATGGATTGCAGCGGAGGGAGAGGTGGAACCGGCCAATATTACAGACCTGTCCACGCCATATCTGGTGCAGAACCTGTTGGACGGCCTTTCCACCAAGGGATACAATATCATTACATCGGGCAAAACATCCACCGGCGAGCGCTGGAATAATGCCATCCGTCTGAAAGGAAAGGGAAGCTATGTAAAATATGCTGCCAACGGACAGTACAGGCTTTTATCCGGCGTCATAGCTCCATCATCCCAGTTCAGCAGCGGAATCATGGCGAAGGTAACTGTATACGGTGACAATGATACTGTACTCTATACATCACAGGATATCCATTACAATGAAAAGCTGATGCATTTTGGCGTGGATGTGACAGGACAGAATGAGATCCGCGTGGAGGTTTCTCTGGTTACGGATAATGAGTGGGATGATCCCATTATACTGATAGACGGTCTGTCGCTGTACAAGTAGGCAGGATGAGGACGCCTGGAAACGGAAAACCCAACAGAATGATAAGATAAGAAAACAGGCTGGGGACCGCACCCTTTGGTGCGGAGACCCGGCCTGTTATTTTTTTGTCATCTTTTGTCAGCAGCCCACGGTCTGCGTATAGTCTCTTGTAAACTGATTTCCCGGAAGATGCGCCCTATAGGCGGTTATACGGCAGAGGCGGCGGTTATATAATGCCGGCCATGGTGCGTGCTGCTTTCAGCGCTGCCTTTCTCTGGGGCTGGCTGCTGGAGGCATTGGCGTCACGCAGCACAAGATACATTTCATCCGCTGCTTCTTCCAGCCTGGAAGCCATCTCACAGAGAAGGCTGTCGTCCAGCCCTTTTTCCGCCAGGGAACAGATGTACTCCTGCAGCCTTTCCTTTACAGGATTCCAGAGGGCGGTGTTGCGGGGATAGTCCTCTTCCAGCTCATAGGAGAGCCGTTCTAATTTCCACCAAAGGGAATCATCGCTGTACCGGGCGCTGCCCTGGGACACCTTCTGAGGAATGGCGGTTTCCATGGTAAAAGGCAGGAAAACCGAGATACAGGGATTGGACATACAGCTCCACCAGACAGGCGTTTTATCCTTTGACAGTTCCACCACGGAACCGGCAGCGGTTTTGCTGGAGGATTCATCCATATTGTGCATGCAGACAGATGCCAGGATTCCGTCTGCGGGACTCCAGCGGGGCTCAATGATTTCGCCTTCAAAATGGTCCTTCAGTATACTTCCCATGTAGTCCGGCGTCAGGATGCCTTTTTTCCTGTCCAGAAGCTGGTTAAGCCTTTTATAGCGGGGATAGGCTGCGCGCAGTTTGAGGTTTACGGCGCCGTAAGCCCTGGCAAAGTCAAAGGTCTGTCCTCTGTCCGCGTAGCCCATCTCATAGGCATGTTCCTGGATGTCTCCGGAGTCCTCATCCCAGTGTTCTCCCGTGCTGTAGCAGTTGGATATGCCCTCCGCATTTTTAACCCGTCTGGCAACCCAGCGTCTGTTAACCGTGTCCAGAATCCAGGCTTCACAGGTATCGGCAATCAGGAACGAATTGTGGTAGCGGAAATCCATGGTCACAGAGGTGTTGCCGCCCTGTCCGTAGGTTTTAAGAAGGTCTGTGATCACGTGGAGGGCCTCATATGCGGTTTTGGACCGTTCCAGTCCCAGGCGTACCAGGTCCATGCCCAGAAGGCCGTTTTCGCGTTCCTCCTCCTCACGTGACCACACGGCTTCATTTCCAATGGCTACGCCCCACTCGTTCATGCCGTGTTCAAATCCCCATATCCAGTAAGGCTTTGAGCCCAGAACCTTATAGGTGCGGCTCACCTGGGGAATGGATATGTAGGTGCATGATAACAGCTCCTGGTCCGGGTAGTCCTTAGCCTCAAACAGGCAAAGGGGCTGGGATTCCCCCAGGGGCCGGTCGCTGTTTTTGGCAAATATTACATTGCCGGACTTTGTACTGTTCCCAAGGGCGACCATGGTATCACATGACAATAATTCATTCATATTTTCTTGCCTCCATCTTTGCGGCTGTCCCTGGCCAGGACCGTAATCAGGGTGGATACCAGTATGCAGGCACAGCCAATCATTATTTTTAACGACAGTTTTTCTTTAAATAGTATGACGCCAAACACCACTCCGGTTGCAGGCTCCAGCATGTTGATGACGGATGCTTTCGCAGCTCCCAGAATCCGTACGCCGGTCATAAGGGTACAGAATGCAAAGACCGTGCACAGAAGGCTGACAGCCATCAGGCATCCCCACTGGTATAGGGAGCAGGGAACCTGCAGTGTGCCTGTAAGAGTACAGCTCAGTCCGAAAAACAGACTGGCTGACAGACTGAACGCGAAGAGACAGAGCATAGGACTCAGACTGCCATAACAGGCCTTTTTGTTGGAGACCACGAAGGCGGAGTAGGTGACGGCGGACAGCAGGGCATATATAACGCCGCCCGGGGAGAAACCGCCTTTTAGATCCACCATCAGGCATATGCCTGCCAGGGCGGCAGCGCATCCCCACAGCCTGGCAGGAGCTGGCTTTTCACCGTAAACAGCCAGCATGATAAGAGTTACGAACAGGGGGTAGGCGAAATGCAGCACGGTGGCCAGTCCAATGGGAATATACTGGTAGGAGATGGTCAGAAACTGCATGGTAAAACCGAAGCCCAGTATGCCGAAGAGCGCCAGCAAAACCGCCTGTGGAAGGGTCACGGCCCTAAATCCCCTAAAAGCAGCCAGAATCAGAGCCGAGAACAAACATGTGAGAAAAAAACGGTAGAACACCACACTCTCTGAGTTCATTCCCGACAAAAGCAATAGCTTGGATACCACCGGCATTACACCATATGCCAACGATGCCAGGATGACAGTTCCATATCCTTTGCGGATCTGCTTAGTCATTGGTTTCCAGGCGCCTCCTTACCTCCAGCTCGGCCACAATTTCATGCATCCTGCCTTCATCCAGTTTCCATAGCAGCATGAAGGCCGTCATGATGAGATAGATGGCAGCCGGTATCAGGCAGTATATATTGAGGATGCCCCGCAGTGCGGCGTCTGTCTGCTGCTGATTGGGAACATAGCCGGCCATGTCCAGCAGGATTCCTACAATGGTGCCGGAGAATGCCATTCCAATCTTCTGGCAGAAGGTGTAGAAACCATAGTTTACAGCCCTTACATTCTTGCCCGTGAGCCACATGCCGTAATCGGTGGTGTCTGCTATCATGGTAAAGAAGATGGCCAGGGTAGCGCTCATGACGAACATGCCAATCCAGCAGGTGACTGCCACCACAGCTGTGTTTAAAGGCATAAAATAACGGATGACGCTGGACAGGGCAAAGATAACGCCGCAGCCCATCAGGGCCTTTTTCTTGCCCATGTACCTGGACACAGGAGTCACGCAGAGAGCCGCCACCGCGGAGATGGGGGCCGATATGCCCAGGATAATTCCCATCAGCTTGGCAGAGCCCAGGTAGTAATTGAAATAATAAGCCATGGACGAGGAGTAAATATAATATCCAAGTGTCCTGCAGAAGAAGGCCGCGCTGACCACCAGGAGCTGGCGGTTTTTGAGGATGGCCTTAAAATATTCTTTGCCCGAGGTGCGCTGTCTGGCAGTGGGGGCCTTGGCACGCTCCACGATACCGGCAACGCAGATTAAGGTGCAGACGGTCGCAATGACTGCGAATACCAGCGCGATATTGCCATAGGTGCTGTTGCTTTCCTGTGTGCCGCTTTTCAGGTAAGGCGTGGCGAGGGATATAATCAGGGACGGAACCGCCACAATGGCAAAGCGGATAGAATTGAGGAGAGTCCGTTCCTCTGTATTCTGCGTCATGGTAGACGCAAAGGCGTTAAAAGGAATCGCGTAGCACGTATACATCAAAGTCCAGAAGCAGAAAGCGGCCAGGGCGTATACAGACTGCATTTTCGTGCTCAGATGAAAATTCGTGAACATGATGACAAAGGCCACGGCCGTGGCAATAGAGCCGTATAGAATCCAGCGCTTATAGTGACCGTACCGGTCAGAGATGTAACCCACCGCAATGTCGTTGATGCCGTCAAAGACCCGGCTTCCCATGAAAATCAGGCCGGCCAGGGTGGCGGAGATACCCAGCACATCGGTGTAGAACACGATGGCAAACAGGGCGATGAACTGAAGATACACGTTGGCGGTGATGTCTCCGATACCGTAGCAGATCATTTCCCTCATGGTCAGTTTCTTGTTTTCCATTTTCAGTCCCCCTTATTTTATAAAATTTTGGGAATTGTGCAGGCTGCAGGATGCAGGTCCGCAGTTCCCCCTTCTGTACATGTACAGTAATATTAAAAGCAAATTATATGCCAGAATGAGGGACATCGGTAAAAGAACGCTTTTATGAGGGTTAAAGGGTGCTTTTGGGGCGGAATATGGATAAAACAGGAAAATCAGGAGGGACGTGTAAATAATTTTGGCGCAAATAAAATTGTCACTGCCAGGATATTATACGCTATAATCCATATTTCCTGATTTTGTGCTGGAGCGCCTGCCGGGTAATCTGGAGGGAGCGGGCGGTTGCCGTGATATTGTTGCTGTGGCAGCACAGGGCCGCTGCCAGGAAATTCTTCTCACAGGAATCCATGTAGGCTTTCAGGGGCTGGGGGTTGCAGGGAGAAACGGGGCCTGGGGCGGCCTGGCTGCCGGAAACAGCTTCCGGTTTGCAGGCAGTAAAAAATTCCCTGTAATAGTGGGAGAGATGACCAAGCTGCAAAATCTCCATATCCTTTCGGGAGACAGAGAATGCGCTTTCCACCACATGCTGGAGCTCACGGACATTACCAGGCCAGGGGTATTCCAGAAAACGATCCATCAGTTCAGGATCTATCCTGTGGATATGACGGCCGTATTCCTTATTGAAATGCTTGAGAAAAAAGCTGCACAGCAGAGGAATGTCACTTTTTCGTTCCCGCAGGGGTGGTATATACAGAATACAGGAGGACAGGCGGTAATACAGGTCCCGGCGCAGCTTTCCGTTCTCTATACATGCCAGGGGGGCTTCGTTTAAGGCACAGAGAATACGGCACCGGATTTCCCGCTCCTTCATGTCTCCGATACGCCGCACGGTTTTATTTTCTATGACCTTTAAAAGCTTTGCCTGCAGGGAGATGTCCATGCTGTTGATTTCATCCAGGAACAGAGTGCCGTTCCGGGCCTGTTCAAAGAGTCCGGTGGTGTTGACGGCGCCTGTATAGGAGCCTTTTACCGTGCCGAAAAACATACTTTCCAGCAAGGTGGAAGGTATGGCGGCGCAGTTGACCGGGATAAAGGGGCCGTTCTGATAGGGGCTTGCGTTGTGAATGCTCTGGGCAAATAATTCCTTTCCGGTCCCTGTCTCGCCGTATATGAGCACGGTGGTCTGGTTCCGGGCTACGCACTTGGCGTCCGAGATTGCCTCCACAAACCGTATATCGCTGCCCACAATGCTCCGGAAGGTATAGCGGGTACCGTTGTGGGGAGTGTTTTCCCTGAAATAATCATAGAGCTCCAGGCTCTGTTCCATGGACTTCTGTATGACAGGCAGGTTCTTAATCAGGGAGAACACAGCCATGGTGCGGCCATGGATATTGACCGGATACATGCGTTCCACCACATTCATTATCTTGTGTGATGACTTTACAACATATTGGTTTAGGTGTTCGTTGGGAGCGATGCCTGTGTTTAGGACAGCGGCATGGCTGTTCTTCTTTTTTCCGTTTCCCACAGGGAGATAGAGCTCCTCCATGCGTTTGCCCAGGGACATCCGGGCATCCACGCCTTCAATGGCCTCTGCCGCGCGGTTGATGAATATGACCCTGTTCTCATGGTCTGATATGACAACTCCCTCCTCCACCTCGTTGAGCACGGATTCATATATTACAGGCAGCCTGTCATTACCCTGGGAAAACCCGGAGGCAGAGGCGGTCCGGGAAAATGTAAACATGCAGCAGGTGTATGGTCCGAGAGGAAATACCTGGTATCCCGGAAAGCGGCTTGCAGCCTTTTGGGCTGCTGCAGGTGATTCCGTCCCGGGAACCTGCTCCCGGAAAAATTTCAGGCAGTCATCATTACAGTAAAGGACAGATGTGTCGTCACAGGCAAAAAAGCAAACTGGCATAGCGGGTTGACCTCCATTTGGACTGATACTGGTCCCATTATATCATAAATTTTGAATAAGATTAAGAGCAAAAAGGACTAAAATCAGTCCAGATATTCAGGGTGGAAGAATGGATATAATTAAAAACGATGAGAATACGAATATAGGAATGAATATCCGCAGAATCCGAAAGGAAAAAGGGATTGGACAGACAGAGCTGATTCAGAAGATTGACCTGGAAGAGTGGGACTTTGAGGTAAATCTTACCAGGGAGGCCCTGGTGAAAATAGAGCGGGGCATCCAGCATATCAAGGTATCCCAGCTAAAGGCCATCAAGGTCATACTGGAGACGACCTATGATGAGCTGTTAAAGTAGGCGGCGGTCAATGCCGGCAACCGTTTTGCAGTGGTGCTGTGCGGAATGGACGGCAGTGCATGGAATCATTACCGGGAGCATTTTCTGGAAGGACTGGAGCAGGCCATGGAGTCGGAGGGATACGGCAGGGAAGAAATCCCTGCCTATCTGGAGCAGGCAGGGGGGATCCGGGTCACAAAGACCCATGGCCGGCGTTCTGTGGCCGGGCTTAACCAGATGGACAACTGTCTGTGGAAAATCCCGGCCCTGGTAAAGAAGGGGCAGCTGTTCCAGCCGGTCCACTGTTATGAGGTGAACCGGGAACGCTGCCGGATGGCTGGATATGAGGGGTATCAGTATCCAGTGCAGTGCTTTAAGGCGGATATGGAGCGGATGGTGGCCGGGCGGCAGGATGAGCTGGCATCATTTCATGATACAATCCTGCAGCAGTCATAGGTCAGGGCCAGAACCGCGTCTCCGGCGTCTGAATCCATGAATATATGTACAGCTATCATGAGCGCCATATACATCCCCTTACAGTTCTCTGTGATGTCCAGACCGCCGCTGTTGCGGAATAGGACGTCGATGGTCCCGTTATCCCGCTCAATCTGCAGCAGGGAAGAGGTCATCTGGGCATATTCCTTGAAGATGGGGAGAAGGGTGTGGTCGAACCACGCATTGTACCGCTCGAATTGGGCCAGCTGCGCGGTTTCACGGATGTTTCGAACCGCCTCCCTGGCCATCTCCAGTTCCTTTTCCGACATGCAATCCAGTAATCCGTAGATATCTTTGGCATTGCCGGTGTCTGTAAAGTCATACTGTTCCATAGGGTTACCTCATTGAATTCTTTAAATGATGGACTGGTTTTGGTCCCATTATAACATAAAATCTCCATAATATGAAGGGTGAAATGGACTGAAATGGGTTCATGAAGTGAGTTTATGGAATGGAATTATGCGTACGGGGGAAGGGTAATGGATGTGATAAAAAATGATAAAGGAACCAATGTTGGCGCCAACATACGCAGAATCAGGCTGGAATCTGACATCGGCCAGACGGACCTGGTCCGTATCCTGCAGCTGATGGGGGCAGACATTACAAGAGAGGCTTTGGTGAAAATTGAAAAAGGGACGCAGCATATAAAGGTTTCTCAGCTGAAAGCCATTAAAGCAGCTTTGGGAACCTCTTATGAGGATTTGCTGGAATAAGAAGGAGGGCCGTACACCCAACCCAAGGTGTACGGCCCTCTTAGCGTGCGGGCAAAAGAACATCCACATGGCATCAACAGAAGATTAACAGGATATCCACAAAGTTATCCACATTATCCACCGAAAACACTAGATATTTCATGTAAATCGTCTGAAAATACCAGGTCTGGTGTTGTGTATAACTGAATTGAAGGAAGAATGATTGTGGATAAAATAGGAGGGAGGTCCTGCTCTTAAGCTTTATCCCCCACATTCTGCATCCGCCGGATGCTTTCTACCACTGCATCCATCACAACGCCGCGGAATTTTCCTTCTTCCAGGGTATGTACGCCGGCTATTGTGCCGCCTCCGGGGGAACATACCCGGTCTTTGAGAATACCGGGATGTGTATTTGTCTTTAGTACCATTTTACCGGCTCCAATGAGACACTGGGCTGCCAGGCTCAGTGCTACGTCACGGCTGAGTCCCATCTCCACACCGCCGTCAGCCAGGGATTCAATAAAGAGATATGCAAATGCAGGACCGCACCCGCTGATTCCGGTCAATGGATCGATTAGTGATTCAGGCAATACATAGCTGCTTCCGATTACATTAAAAATTGAGGTTACCAACTCCTCTGTTTGGGAAGTGCAGCGGGCGCCCAGGGCAATACCCGCGGCACCTTCCATTACCAGCATAGGTGTATTAGGCATCACCCGTACCACTGCCGCGTTTTTGATATACTCTTCTAAAAAGGAGAGTTTTACCCCGCCCATGATTGAAATTACAGTCTGATCCGGCCGGAAGAGCATGCCTGCTTTAGAGAGTGTTTCTCTGGCATCCTGGGGGCGTACCGACAAAAACACAATATCTGCCCATGATACCAAATCTTCATAGGAATGGGCGGAAGGCATGAGGATGTTTGTGCGGTAACGGGTTTGCAGGTCTGTAAGCCGTGATTCATTTACATCATACAACAGGATATGCTCCGGTAAAATGGCTCCGGAACTGATAAGACCACTAAAAATTGCTTCGCACATCTGGCCTGCGCCAATATATGCGATACGTTTTTGGATAGCTTGGCTCATAATATTCCCTCCGATTTTGAAATTATACTATAATTTTATTTCATTTTATATTCAAGACAGTATAAAGTCAAGGAGAGAGCCTTTAAAAAACAATTCTTGTGAAAAGTATACAAAATATACAATAAAAAATTGATATAGTCATAGAATTTGTGATTATGTGGAAGAACTGTCTTGTAAATAACATGTATATATGATACTCTTATGGCATGAACAAAAGCCTGGATGAGGTTGCGAACAAGACCGAATTATACTTTTGTTAAATAAAATTTTAGTGGAGGTAAAAAATGAAAGAAGATTTAATCATTGATGGTTGCGCGTTTACCGAGACCGAATTTACGGGTGTCACCGAGGATGTACTGCATTCTAAAATGGACGCGTTTTTTCTGACCATTCCCGGGGAGGGAAATGGGTATGTTGCCAGCACCAGGAGTATTGGTAAGATATACAATATGCTGGACAACCCGAAATATGGCCTCATGATTGCAAAGTCTGTAGCCGATATCTATAAAGCAAAGGAAGATGGAAAAAAGGCTCTTATTTTAGCGTTCCAGAATCCTAACTCAATCGAGAATTCACTGGAGCAGCTCCGTGTTTTTTATGAATTGGGAGTGCGGGTGATCCAGATGACTTATAATGATGCTAACTTCATAGGCACGGGCTGCTGCGAGTCTCAGGACGGCGGACTGACTGACTTTGGCAAACGGGTCCTTAAGATGATGAACCGTCTGGGCATGCTGGCCGATCTGTCTCATGTGGGTAAAAAGACCACCATGGATATTATCCGGCTAAGTGAAAAGCCTGTTGCCGTTACCCATGCCGGTGTTTATAACATCACACCCAGCGTACGCACCAAAACCGATGAGGAAATGCTTGCTATCAAGGAAAACGGCGGTGTCATGGTGATTTCCCCCTGGGCTCCCCTGATTTGGAAATAAGAGAAGGGCTGCCGTCCGGATGTGAAGGATTATGTAGACCATGTGGATTATGTGGTCAATCTTATTGGTATTGACCATGTGTCGTTCGGCGCTGACAATACCCTGGATGGTAATAAGGATGACAAGGGAACCGCAGACCAGGCTGTGCTTTATCCGGCAGTGGTAGGGGCGTATAACAGCTGTGTGGGCACCCGGTCGGATGAACGCCATGCCAAAGGGTTTGAAGGCTGCTGGCAGCTGGAAAATGTGATGGATGAAATGAAACGGCGTGGTTACTCAGAGGAAGATATTGCAAAACTGACCGGCAAAAATCTGCTGCGCGTACTGAGGGCGAATTGGAACTGATACATCACAACGAATATGTTCGATTAAGGAGCAATGTATATGCAAAAGAATAAAAATGTACACACCAATGGCGGAACTGCGGCCACAGCACGCAAGCCCATTAAAATACCGCATGTCTATGTTATTATCTGCGCTATCATTCTGTTTGTGGCAGTCTGTACCTGGTTTGTTCCGCCGGGGCAGTTTGATACCCAGACAGTGGAAGTGGAGGGAGTAAGCCGCACACTGGTTATTCCCGGCACCTTCCACACCCTTGAGGAAAAACATCCGGCCGGACTGGTGACCATTCTCAGTTCTCTCCACAGGGGCCTTGTCAGCGGTGCGGAAGTAACCATGCTGATATTCCTTGTTAACGGTGCTTTTAGCATGGTGCTTAAAACCGGCGCATTTAACGCATTTCTCGGTTCGCTGCTGCGAAGATTCTCGTCCAGGGCAAAGCTGGTAATCCCGGTTTTCTTCCTGACATTTGCTGTACTTTCTTCAACCTTTGGTATGTGGAATGAGTATAATGGATTGATTCCCGTGTTTATGGGGCTTGGTGTGGCGCTGGGCTATGATGCCCTGGCAGGATTTGCCATACTGGAGCTGGGCAAGGGAATTGGCTGGTCTGCCGCCACGCTCAATCCGTTTTCAGTACCCGTATCTCAGGGAATCGCAGGAGTTCCCATCTTTTCGGGAATGGGAATCCGTGTGGTATCCTTTGTGATTTTCAGCACACTGGGAATTGCTTATATTTTCTACTATGGACAGAAAGTAAGCAAAAATCCTTCTAAGAGTCTGATTCTTGGGGATAAGCTGGATATTAACTTTAACCGTGAGGAAATCATAAACACAAAGACCACGAAAAAGCAGATGTGGATTCTTCTGGAAATCCTCGTATCCCTGGTTGCCATTTTTTACGGCTCTCTGAAATTAGGATGGGGCAACGCGGAACTGGCTGGTATCTTTGTGCTGATGGGCGTATTTGCAGGCGCGGTCAGCGGATGGGGACCAAGCAAGATGGCTGAAGAATTTCTTGAAGGCGCATCCTCGGTTGTGATGGGGGCTCTGGTTGTGGGCTTTGCAAAGGCAATCCTGGTCATCCTTCAGGGCGCCATGATCATTGATACAATCGTGTTTTACGCCTCCCAGGTGCTTCAGGGAATGCCGCCAATCATTGCAGCTCAGGGAATGCTGATTCTGCAGACACTGATTAACTTCTTTATTCCATCCTCCACCGGACAGGCTGCCACTGTGATTCCGATTCTGGCGCCTCTGGGAGATCTGCTGGGAGTCAGCCGGCAGGTAACCTGCCTTGCATTCCAGTTCGGCGACGGTTTCTCCAATATTCTGTGGCCCACATGTTCCCTTGCCATTTCCATCGGTATCAGCGGAATTCCAATGCACAAGTGGTGGAAGTTTTTCATGCCCCTGTTCGGCATCCTATATATTGCGCAGGCACTGATTTTGTCAGCAGCTGTTTTAATGGGAATATGATTGATAGCTCCGTTTTTCTATTCAAAAAGAAGAACGTGACTCCAGCGATAATCCTTTTTGCTAAAATTTGCAGTCAGATACTGTCGGAGTTTTCGGAAATATGGTAAGATAAGCTATGGCATGTGGAGACGTTATCTGTCCTGGCCTGTGAAAGACGCATTTGCTATGGGACAATACTTGTTTGTATAACAGGTTCTTGGGGAATTGCCGTCGCTCAACGAATTCTAGTAGAGGTTGCATTATGGTTGGAGAAAAAATTAGAAAATTAAGAAAAGAAAAAAAACTGACGCTGAAGGATATTGCAGAGGCCACAGGACTTTCCATTGGATACATTTCCCAGTTGGAACGCGGAGCGGTTGAACCGTCCCTGTCCTCTCTCCGCAAAGTGAGTGAGTTTCTGGGGGTTTCACCGTATTTGCTGGTGGACCAGTCGGAACATCATCCTGCCATGGTAAAGAGCGACCAGAGACCAATTATCAAGTTTCCCAAAAGTGAGATATTTTACGAGATTGTTTCTCCGATGTCAGCACCGGAATACACACCGTCATCCATGGTGATTCAATTTCAGATTGAACCGGGCGGCCATGACTCCGAAGAATTTTTGACTCACCCATCTGAGGAAATTGTCATTCTGCTGCAGGGGGAAGCCGATATGGTACTGGGAGAGACAAGTTATCATCTGAATGCCGGTGATTCACTGGTGGTGAGGCCCAACATGCCTCACAGAACCATAAATACAGGTGAAACACCTGCAATCGGTTTCTGCGTGATGACACCCATGGGGTGGACGACCTAGCGGTTCTTTCGGCGGTTTTAGAGGGAACAAATATGAAAAGCGATTCTTCTCTGCGCAGGCTGCTTCCCTTTGCCGCCTATTTTAACATCTGTTTTTTCTGGGGGACGGCCGGCGTGGCAAATAAGCTGTCCTCCAGCATAATTCATCCGTTTTTTGCCGGCAGCCTGCGTTTTCTGATTGCGTCTGTATTGATGGCGCTGTGGGTGGGCTTTCGGCATGAGTCCCTTGCTGTCGGCTTACGTGACGGAAAGACCCTGGCAGTGGGAAGTGTCCTTATGTATTTTTTGAACACGGTGCTGCTTTTATTCGCCTCCCGGCGTGTGGATGCGGGAATAAGCACGGTTATGGTCAGCCTGATTCCCATTACGATTTTGCTGGTGGACTCCCTTGCCGCCCGTAAACTGTGCGTCAGCTGGGTGGGGATTGGGGGGATTATCGGAGGTTTTGCCGGTATCGCTGTGGTGGTGGTGGGCAGTGTTTCCGGCGGAAATGCCGACCCTATTGGAATCGCGCTGCTGCTGCTTGCTGATATCGTGTGGTCGGTGGGAACCGTCTATCTGAAATATCAGTCAATTAGCGCCTCCGTACAGGTGCAGATTTTTTACCAGTCCGCGATTCCCGCAATCCTGTTTTTTTTCTGTGCAGTTTTAACCGGAAATTTTGACCTGGGGAAGTTATCGTGGCGCGGCGCTCTTCCCATGGCATATATGGGAATTGCAGATTCCATTGTAGGGTTGACCTCCTATCTGTATCTGCTGCGCAGGTGGAAAACCTCTGTTGTTTCCACGTATGCCTACATCAATCCGGTGGTGGGAATCCTCTTAAGCGCCCTGCTCCTGTCCGAGGAGATTACCATGGCTAAGGTGGGAGGGATGCTTCTTATCCTGGTGTCTGTGTTCGTGATCCAGAGAGAGGATTGGCTGAGCGGGTTGCTGACGCGAAAGGTAAAAAGGATAGCTGATTAAAGGAATGCATAATAAATGCATAATATAAGCGGAATCTGAGCTGCTGCGGCATGATGTTGAGCTGCGGCAGCTCTGATTCTGTTTAGAGGGAATGGATTTGTTTCTGCTGAGTCAGGCAGCACATTTCCCCATTATCTGATTTTCTTTTGAGCTGTGTCCATCCATTGAGAGGGCCGGCATGCTTGAAAAAAAGTTCATATATTTGTTATTCTGTCAAGGCTTAAAAATCATATCTTGTATCTTTTTTGGTTCGTCGTTGTGTTTTATCGGAATTCTGATAGTATCCTCCTGTGTTTTGATTACCTCCTGTTTATTCATTTCCATTTCCGGGGCAGCAATAAGCCTGATCCTTCAACGGTCATGCTTATTCCCTGATTATGAGAAGTCAGCGCAGGAATCAGCGCAGGAGTCAACGCTCACGCTCATAGAAAATGGATGGAATAATTTAGCAGAACGTGGTATAATCAATCGGGACACGGTGCTGCTGTTAATCACTTTGATGAAAGAAAACGCTGTACGGCAGTACGCCGGGACAAAACGGCTCTTTTTCAGAAGATTGCGCAGGAATTTGTGCACCGGATGTATATGGAAATGTTTTGCTCGGAGTTTGGGTGAGTATATTCTTAAGATATAGTTTGGATTCAGATGGAAGCCTGCGGGTACAGGGTACAAAAAAATGCCAGAATCCTTATAAGATAAAGATTCTGACATATAACAAGTGAATCGGAGTAACAGGATTTGAACCTGCGACCTCTCGGCCCCCAGCCGAGCGCGCTACCAAGCTACGCCATACTCCGTTCTCGAACCTCAATTATTATATCAGATAATTTTCATTTTGAAAAGACCTAATTTTAATTTATTCGGAGAATTTAAAAATGACACAGAAACCAAGTAAGAAAAAGCGGATTGTCAGCTTTGATCTGGATATGACACTGCTGGACCATAAGACCTGGAAAATTCCGGACAGCGCCATGAAAGCACTGGAACTGCTGCGGAAGGACTCGGTCATTGCCATAGGAAGCGGCAGAAACATGGACCATGATATGAGTGTGGTATACCGGGATATGATTATGCCGGACGCGGTGATACACATGAACGGAACGCGGGTTGTGGCTGAGGGAAATGTCCTGTTTGAACATCTGATGGACAAGGAAAGGCTCCGGGCATTGCTGGAATACGGGGATGCCCACGGAATTTCCCTGGGCGTCAGCCAGGAGGGAAAGGATTATTATATCCACCCGGAGGGCGTGGTCCGCATGGACCGGCTTCGCTGGGGTGTTTCGGAGCGCAATTTCATGGATGGATGGGAATTGTTGGATATGCCGGTGAGGACATTGGTGTACATAGGCGGTCCGGAAGGCGCCAGGGAGCTGGAAGCCCATTTTCCTGAATTCAAATTTCCTATGTTCTCCGGGAACATGGGGGCGGATGTGGTGGAGCAGGAGGCTTCCAAGGCAGAGGGGCTGAAACGGCTGTGTCAGTACTATGACATTGGCCTGGAGCAGACAGTGGCCTTTGGAGACAGCATGAATGACTATGAGATTGTCCGTGAGGCAGGTATCGGCATTGCCATGGGCAATTCCGTGGAGGAGCTTAAGGCTGTGGCGGATTACGTGGCAGATGATATTGACCGGGATGGGGTATGGAAGGCCTGCAGGCATTTCGGATGGATTTAATATAACAGGATGGGAGATTACATATGGCTAGGAATTATGATGTTGTGATAATCGGCGCCGGACCGGGAGGATATACGGCTGCTTTTAAGGCT
>ENA-OQJZ01000460-OQJZ01000460.1-human-gut-metagenome-genome-assembly--contig:-NODE-460-length-20662-cov-3.012436_pt1 | contig 20662 bp, 20 predicted proteins | sample MGYA00242618_ERZ504785 | MGnify/ENA primary metagenome ERZ504785 (study PRJEB26092, sample SAMD00036354) | human gut metagenome | host: Homo sapiens | study: EMG produced TPA metagenomics assembly of...
CGAGAGCTCGATGGACGATCCCTGGACAAAAGCGCCTGCTGCCATAATAACAGGGCTGTCGTATCCAGGCATATCCCATGGTTCGGGTGTCACATAGCTGTCCACAGGCGCGGCTGCCTGTATTCCCTTGCAGAAGGATATGACGCCCTCCGGCGTGCCGAAGGTGATGGCCTGGATGATATCGTGACGGGATTCACTGCCGTCTGGCACCACGCCGTAGCCCAGGCGCTCATAAATATTGGCCGCGAATATGGCGCCCTTTAAGGCTCCTGACACCACAACAGGGGAAAGAAAAAGCCCCTGGTACAGCTGCTGGTTTAACCCCAGGCTGGCGCCTACCTCCTTGCCCAGTCCGGGAGCGCTTAAGCGGTAGGACGCCCGTTCAATACAGTCCTTTCTGCCCACGATATAGCCGCCGATGGGAGCCAGTCCGCCGCCGGGATTTTTGATCAGGGAACCTACAATCATATCCGCCCCCACATCGGTTGGCTCCAGGGTTTCCACAAACTCACCGTAGCAGTTGTCCACCATGCAGATAACGTCCGGTTTTATGTTCTTTATGAAGGAAATCAATTCCCCAATCCGCTTCACAGACAATGTGGGACGGGTGGCGTACCCTTTGGAACGCTGTATGGTCACCAGTTTTGTCCTTTCATTTATGGCTGCCGCAATGCCCTCATAGTCAAAGGAACCGTCCTCAAACAGGTCCACCTGGCGGTAGACCACCCCGTATTCCTTAAGGGAACCCACAGAATCCCTGATTCCTATGACTTCCTCCAGGGTGTCATAGGGCTTGCCCACAGGCGACAAAAGCTCGTCCCCTGGACGCAGGTTGCCTGACAGGGCCACATGAAGGGCATGTGTGCCGCTCATGAGCTGAGGACGCACAAGGGCGCTCTCACCGTGGAATACGCTGGCATACACATCCTCCAGCGTATCGCGTCCCAGGTCATTGTAACCGTAACCTGTGGTAGCTGCAAAGTGGATGTCGCTGACACGGTTGTCCTGCATTCCCTTGATAACCTTCATCTGATTGTATTCCGCCACCGCATCAATGGCCTCAAAGCGTTCCCTCAGCGCTTTTTCCGTCTCAGCCGCAAACTCCCTGACTTCCCGGCTGATGCCAAGGCTTTCGTACATCTGGTTCATTCCATTTATATCCATTGGTTTATAATCCTCCGTTTTCCGGTTTGTTATTGTAGCACGATTCCCTGCTTTGCGCAATCCTCTAATATCCGTTCCAGGACGTTTGAGACATCCCCTCCGAAATCAGGCAGATTCAAAAAGCGCACATCCCTTTCCCGTTTGAACCAGGTCAGCTGGCGTTTTGCAAAATGTCTTGTATCGCGTTTCAGTATATATACAGCCTCATCCAGGCTGCATCTGCCCTCCAGATAGTCCAGAATCTCCTTATATCCCAGCCCCTGCATGGAGGTATGGCCTCTCCGGCAGCCCATATCCTTTAATGCCTTTACTTCCTCCACCAGTCCCTGTTCCATCATCAGGTCCACCCTGCGGTCAATTCTCTCATAGAGCAGGGCCCGGTCTGTGTTCAGAACATAATAGAGGAAATTGTAGGGGGATTCCTTCTCCCTCTCCTGCTGGTTATGGAGGGAAATCTTCTCCCCTGTCTGGCGGAAGTATTCAATGGCCCGGATGACACGTTTTATATTGTTGGCATGGATTTGGGCGGCTGCCTCCGGGTCCACCTGGCGGAGCATGGCATGAAGGAGCTGGGGAGCCCTCTCTCCCTCCCTCTCAGCCAGGGCTTCCAGTTCCCTGCGGACAGGGCTGCTGTCCTCATTTTCTTTAAAATCAATGTCGTACAGCAGGGCCTGTATATAAAAGCCGGTTCCGCCGGCAATGACAGGAATACGGCCGTGGCTGTAAATCTCCCTCAGGGCCTCCTTTGCCATCTGCTGGAAGGTGACCACATTAAAGGAGTCCCGGGGATCCAGCACGTCAATGAGATAATGGGGAACCCCGTCCATTTCCCCGGGAGTCACCTTGGCAGAGCCGATATCCATGTGCCTGTATACCTGCATGGAATCCGCGCTGACGATCTCCCCGCCAATGGCCTTTGCCAGCCGGATGGAAAGGGCGGTCTTTCCCACTGCCGTGGGTCCTGTGAGGACAATGAGCGGCTGCTTCATATGTTAAAAGCTCCTTTCAGACAATGCGTTTGAATTTTTTCTCCAGCTCATACTTGCTCATGGAGATGATGGTAGGCCTGCCGTGAGGGCAGGCATAGGGGTTTTCCAGGTCCAGAAGCTGGTCAATGAGCACATTGGCCTCCTGGAAGGACATGGTATGATGTCCTTTGACAGCTGCCTTGCAGGACATGGAGGCCACCTTTTCATAGATGATGTCCGGGTTATGTACAGACATATCCTCCGAAAGCCCGTCGATCATCTCTGTCAGCAGTTCCTTCTTGGCAATGGAAAACAGGTTGGCAGGCACGCCGCGCACCGCGTATTCCCTGCCGCCAAAGGGTTCTATCTCAAAACCGATTCCCGTGAAATAATCCATATATTTCTCCAGGAGAAGTTCTTCGTTCATGTTCAGTGTAAGGATAATGGGCGGGTCCACCATCTGCATGTCGTACTGCCTTGTCTTTAAGGACTTGATGGTATTCTCATAGAGCACCTTTTCATGGGCAGCATGCTGGTCAATGATGAACAGCTGTTCATTGTACTCCACCATCCAGTAGGTGTCAAACAGCTGGCCGATAAGCTTGTGCTTCAGCCTGGCCTTGGGGTCCAAAAGCTTGCCGTCAAACAGGTCCAGCTGTTCCGGCCCGGCGGTGCAGCCGGCTGTACCGGCTCCTGTATGGGCAGAAGCGGTACCGGTTGTGTCTGAATTCCCGGTCATACCGGGTTCTGGATGACTGGGGACTGTCTGGCCGGAGTCTGACTGACTGGGCGCTGTCTGGCCGTGGGCTGTCTGGCTGGAAATTGTTTGGCCGGGGCCTGTCTGACCGGAAGCTGTCTGACCAGGTGCCGTCTGGCCGGAGCCTGTCTGTCCGGAAACTGTCTGTCCGGAGTCTGTCTGGCCGGAGTCTGTCTGTCCGGAAGCTGGCCCGCCGGCCCCAATATCCTTCCCGGCAGAAACCGTGTTTTCCGTTTGATGGGGATTAACTGCGGCCGGGGAGACTGAACGTTTTTCCTGTTCCTTTCTTCTCTCCTTCAGCCAGTCAGGCATCAGCTCATTGACAAAGGATGGCCTGGGCGGGGCTGACTGGGCGTAAACTGAACCGGCGCCGGAGGCCGGGCCGCCGTTCTGTACCTGGACGGGGCTGCCGGAGGTTTTCTGGCTTAGGTTCTCCCGCCTGCGCACCTCGAACGGCTCCGGGCGGGGAGCCAGTTTCTCTGCCAGCTGCCTGGCCTCCTTTTCCTGTTTTGCTTCCAGGCTGACCTGGGGGATCAGCTCCTTGTGGGCCAGGGCATTGCTGACAGCCCTTAACACTGCATGGTACACCTTTTCCCCGTCGGCAAAGCGCAGTTCCATCTTGGTGGGATGCACATTTACGTCCAGGGTGTCCGGCTCAATATGGAAATGCAGCATGGTAAAGGGATACTTGTGCTGCATCATATAGGGTTTATATGCCTCCTCAATGGCCTTGGATATAATGGAACTCTTGATGTAACGGCCATTGATGAAATAATTTTCATAATTCCGGTTGGATCTGGCTATGACCGGCTTGCCTGTAAATCCGGTGACTGTAATCCAGTCCTCATTGATTTCCACCGGGAGAAGGTTTCCCGCAATCTCCCGTCCGAATACAGTATATATCAGGTCCTTCAGGTTGTGGTTTCCTGAGGTGTAGAGCTTATTTTGATTGTTCTGTATGAAGCGGATGGAAATATCCGGGTGGGAAAGGGCAATCTTCTCCACCAGGGCCGCCACATGGGCGCCCTCTGTCATGGGTGTCTTAAGGAATTTCTTACGCGCAGGCGTGTTGTAAAACAGGTTTCGGGCAATGATGGTGGTACCATCAGGGGCGCCTATTTCCTCCAGCCCCTTCTCAACCCCGCCTTCAATCTGGTACCGGGAACCGGTAAGGCTGTCCCCCGTCTTTGTAATCAGCTCCACCTGGGCCACGGCCGCTATGCTGGCCAGGGCCTCGCCGCGGAAACCCAGGGAGGAAATGGTGAATAAATCCTCCACTGTCTTGATTTTACTTGTGGCGTGGCGCAGGAATGCCAGGGGTATTTCCTCCTTTGGGATGCCCCATCCGTTGTCGGTGACGCGAATCATGGAACAGCCGCCGTCCTTGATTTCCACGGTTACGGCGGTGGCATGGGCGTCAACGGCATTTTCCAGCAGCTCCTTCACTACGGAAGCAGGCCGCTCAATGACCTCGCCGGCTGCAATTTTGTTGATGGTGCTTTGGTCTAAAACAGTTATGTTGGCCATGTTTAAGTTCCTTTCTGTCTGTACTCAGCCAAAAAGTATCTCTAAAAGCCGGCCCCAATCTCAGATGCCAGGGCCGGCTTTATCAGTTGCTTTTTACAGGTATATAATCCCTGACCTGTATCTACTTTACCGACTTGCCGGAACGTTCGAAAAGGAACGTGCGCAGGCCGTTTATGCAGACAGCGCCCATCTGTCTCTTATCCAGAAGATAGCCGCCATGGTCCATGGTATATAACACCAGGCACTGCTGTGTCTCGCATATGTGGGATATCTGGCTGTATGCGTGGACTGCCCTTCCTCCGGATGTTCTGAAATAATTCCTGTAAAATTCATAGGTTACCGTAAGGGGTTCCCCATTTTTGACCAGGAAACGCTTCCATGCAGTGTCCAGCTGCATCCGGTTGGAACGGTCTGAATTAAAGAGGCCGCTGCGGATAAAGCCCGGCCCCATGGTGCGGACCAGATACGCCAGAATCAGGAAGAGGGTCTTCTGTTATCATATCAGATTCCTTTTCCTTGCTGCACCGGCGGCCTTCCGCCCCAATACTGCATTACATGATGCAGTACGGTTTATCCCCTCTCTTTATATACAACAAAACCAGATAAAACACAAGCCCTTTTTACAGAACCAGGGACCTTTGAACCATGGGTCTTACCAGGTTATGGGCACTACAAATCCATAAGTCCCTCCAGAACATGGACCTCCATGCGTCCCTGCTCCAGGTCCACATTCAGAATACAGTCACCGATGGCGGGAAGCATCAGTTCCTTTCCGTCCTTCATGGCAACCACATATACATCATTGGCCCCTGTTTCCAGCACATCCTTAAGGGTTCCCAGCTCCGCGCCCTGGTCCGATACCACAGTAAGTCCAATCAGGTCCGTGATAAAGTATTCATCGGGCTCCAGGTCCACGGCCTGATCCCTGGTTATCAGCAGGTCCCTGGATTTATATTTTTCTATTTCATTTATATTGTCATATCCCCTGAATTTGAGGATGACCATGTTCTTGAAGAATTTCACATGTTCGATTTCCATGGGAATATGCTCTTTTCCTGTGTCAAGGATGACTTCCTTCAGCTCTTTGAAACGTTTGGCGTCATCTGTGGTGGGGAATACCTTTACTTCCCCTTTGATTCCGTGGGCGGAGGTTATGACTCCCACTCTCAGCATGTTTTCCATACACCTGTCACCTTTCTGTGATAAGTAATTTTACGGATAAATGTTCCGGGACAATATTCCCGGGCAATAAATGAACCGCCAGCCCTGCGGCCAGCGGTCCTTCATTGTCTGCGTACTGAATCCTGCTTACTGAATCTCAACGATTACTTTCTTGTCTTCCTTGGATGCAGCGGCCTTGACAACGGAACGGATTGCCTTTGCAATCCTGCCCTGCTTGCCGATGACCTTGCCCATGTCGGCAGGAGACACCTTAAGCTCAATCAGGGTGTCCTCGCCCTTCATTGATTCGGTAACAACAACTTCTTCTGGGTTATCGACCAGTGCTTTCGCAATCACTTCGACTAATTCCTTCATCTTAACACCTCATTGTCAACTACTGAATGCCGGCGATTTTTAAGAGCTTTCCTACGGTCTCAGTTGGCTGTGCACCTGTTGCTAACCACTTCTTAGCTGCTTCCTCGTCAAATTTGATGACACTTGGTTCCCTGGTTGGGTCATAAGTGCCGATTTCCGCGATGAATTTGCCATCCCTTGGGGATCTGGAATCAGCAACTACGATTCTATAGAAAGGAGCCTTCTTCTGTCCCATTCTTCTTAATCTCATCTTTACTGCCATGTGATTTCACCTCCTTGTGAATTGTTCTTATATTAGACATACAGGAGTATTCCTGTTTGACTAGCCTGGTCTGCGGATTGTGGTATCAGCATTCTGTGTCCTAAAAGGGCATCTTCATCTTGCCGCCCAGCAGTCCTCCCAGACCGCCGAATCCGCCTTTTCGTTTGCCGCCGCCCATAAGACCCGGCATCTGCTTCATCATTTTCTTCATCTGGTCAAACTGTTTTACCAGACGGTTGACCTCGCTGACCTCCACACCGGCGCCTTTTGCAATGCGCTGTTTCCTGGAAGGGTTTATGAGGTTTGGATTGGCCCTCTCCTCCTTTGTCATGGAGAGGATGATGGACTCTACTCTGTGCATGGATTTTTCACCTTCATCCATATCCACACCGGACAGCTGGTTTCCCATACCCGGCATCATGGAAAGAATACTTCCCATACCGCCCATCTTTTTAATCTGCTGCATCTGGGTCAGAAAATCATTGTAATCAAATTCCGCCTTGCGCAGCTTCTGGCTCAGCTCCTTGGCCTGTTCCTCATCCACCTCGGCAGCCGCTTTCTCAATCAGGGACTGGATATCGCCCATTCCCAGGATTCTGGAAGCCATTCTGTCCGGGTAGAACTGTTCCAGATCAGACAGCTTCTCGCCCATACCAACATATAGAATCGGTTTACCTGTGACTGCGCGGATGGAAAGGGCCGCACCGCCTCTGGTATCGCCATCCAGCTTTGTGAGGATGACACCGTCAATACCTATCTTATCGTTAAATGTACCTGCCACATTCACTGCATCCTGGCCGGTCATGGCGTCCACCACCAATATGGTCTGGCAGACATCCAGATTGTCCTTTATCTCTACCAGCTCATCCATCATGGTCTCATCAATGTGGAGACGTCCCGCTGTATCCAGGATAACCACGTTAAGTCCGTTCTTGGATGCGTGTTCCAGTGCCGCCTTGGCAATGTCCACAGGCTTGTTTTTGTTGCCCATGGAGAACACCGGAATACCTACCCGGTCGCCGTTAATCTGCAGCTGCTCTATGGCAGCCGGCCGGTAGATGTCGCAGGCAGCTAACAGGGGCTTACGTCCCTTTGCTTTCATCTTTGCTGCAATCTTGGCCGTGGTCGTGGTCTTACCCGCGCCCTGGAGACCAGCCATCATGATAATGCTGATTTCGTTGGAGGGCTTTAAGGAAATCTCTGTTGTCTCGGAACCCATGAGCTTTACCAGCTCCTCGGTCACGATTTTGATGACAGTCTGTCCCGGTGTCAGGCTTCCGAATACATCCTCGCCCACCGCCCGTTCCTGAACGGACCCGATAAACTGTTTAACCACACGGAAGCTTACATCTGCTTCCAGAAGCGCCATCTTGACTTCCTTTAACGCGGCTTTTACATCGGCTTCTGAAAGACGGCCTTTACCGCGAAGGTTCTTGAATACATTTTGTAATTTATCGGATAAGCTTTCAAAAGCCATGAAATAATCCTCCTAAGACTGCACTGCATTCAATGAATCACACATCAAAGCGTGCTGGTGATTTCTGCGGACAACCGCCTAATCTGGTCAATGAGTGCCATATCCCTGGTGCGTATGCATTCATCAGAGAGACGCTCCAGCTCGCCGGCTATCTCCTTGACTTTAATGAACTTGGCTACCAGATGAAGCTTGGCCTCATAATCCTTTAGTATCTTGTCGCATCTTTTTATCAAATCGTGGACACCCTGACGGCTGATTCCCTGCTCTCCCGCTATCTCGCTGGGGGAAAGGTCACCGAACACCACGTCCTCGTATATCCTGCGCTGATGTTCTGTCAGCAGTTCTCCATAAAAATCATATAACAAACCCTGTTCCACAATCTTTTCCATTTCAACCACCTGTGCTATCATACACGATAGAAAAAGGATTGTCAAGCATTTTCACTTGACAATCCCAAAAATTATTGATAGTAAACATTTTTGTTTACAGATATCAGCAGTATGGCAGCAATAAAGCATCCTATAATAAGAATTCGGTATATTCCGGAAAAACGGGCGCCAACCTGGCTGTCAATGAGACAGAACAGGATACTGCCAAACATCAGGATGGTGGGAAGCAGCACAAAAAACATGTATTTTCCCTTGGAAACACTGCGGGGAGGCGGTGTGCACCGCACCAGCTTCACAAGAGGAATCCTGCCAAGGCGGAAACAGGGACCGAAGGTAAAGGAAGCCTGATAGGCGATTCCTTCCAGCCGGACCAGGGCATAGGTGAATTCCAGCCGGATCGTCTCATAGTCCAGATTCCTTCTGGCCGCGTAAAGAGCTGTCTCCCGCGCAAAGTCCTCCGGCGTCAGGATTTCCCCCTCAGGTTCAAAATAGATGTACTGGGAGTGGAGTTCCTTCTGAAACATCTTCCAGTCTTTCCTGATATCCTCCAACCAGGTGGTATTGCCATCTTCACGGCTGAATTCCTCCAGACAGCTTTCCACGATGGAAGGTTTCAGCGTCTGCTGTTCTTCCAGTCTGGAACATATCTGTTCAAGCTTCTTTAACTGTGACATTTCCCCGTCAATCCGGTCCAGACGCATGCGCATCAGATCGCTTACGCTCAGCCGCCCCTCAAAATATCCGCGGATATCCCGGATGGGAATTCCCAGCTGCCGCAGAAAACGGATTTCCAGCAGACGCTGTATATCTTCCTCGCTGTAATCCCTGTACCGGTTTCCCTCTGTGCGCCGGGGCGCTAAAAGCTCCTCGCTTTCATAATAACGTATATTTTTCCGGTCCAGGCCGGTACGGGCCTCGGCTTCTTTCATTTTCATAAACTCATCTCCTTTCTGTTTCTGACTTGATTATAAGGTATCCACCAACTGTACAGTCAAGGGAAATGAGTGAATTTTATTTGTTTTATATTGGCACTCCCTGAATCCCGGAAGGAATTAACACAATCAAAAAGGGAAAACAATTCAGTTTTCCCTTTCAAAAACAATGGCATAATTGCTGTTGCTTGTCAATACCCTTTTTTCGCTGGATGGGCTTATAATCTGGACCAGCCGCCATCCCTGGGCAGATTCCTCCCTGATAATATCTTTACACTTCTCAATTGTTTCAGCATTACCACTTTTCAAATCCCCGTCAAATGGAACTTCCACAAAATTATATTCATATTTTCCCATATCCGCAACTCTTTCTCTTTTGATATTTGCACTTATTATAGCGCTGGATATCATAAAGATACTATGGGAATTTATAAAGGGCATATAAAGATTATATATAGATTCAGGAATAGTTCCTATTATCGGTCACAGAGGGGGTTGTAATTCTCTTCCTTCATAATGCTTGTATAGGCAGGGCGGATAATCTTATCCATATTAATCAATTCCTCAATACGATGCGCGCTCCATCCCACGATTCTGGCGATTGCAAAGATGGGCGTGAACATTTCTTCCGGAATATCCAGCATGCTGTATACAAATCCGCTGTAGAAGTCCACATTGGCGCTGACGCCCTTGTAGATTCTGCGTTCCTCGGTGATAACCTTGGGGCCCAGCTCCTCAATCATGGAATAGAGGGCAAATTCCTCCATACGGCCCTTTTCCTCTGAAAGCTGGCGCACAAAGCGTTTGAAAATCTCGGCACGCGGATCTGACTTGGAATACACTGCATGGCCCATTCCATAGATAAGGCCTTTGCGGTCAAATGCCTCTTTGTGAAGCAGTTTCTTCAGATAGGATTCCACCTCATCCCTGTCAGTGACATCCTTTACCTCACTCCTTAAATCCTGCATCATTTCCACTACCTTGATGTTGGCTCCGCCGTGCTTGGGTCCCTTTAAGGAGGCCAGGGCTGCGGAGATGACAGAATATGTATCTGTGCCAGAGGAGGTAACCACATGGGTGGTAAAGGTAGAGTTGTTGCCGCCTCCATGCTCCATATGCAGGATTAACGCCAAATCCAGCACATGGGCTTCCACCTGCGAGTACTTCATGTCGGGCCTCAGAAGGCGGAGCAGATTCTCTGCAGTAGAGAGATTTTCGTCCGGGCGGTGTATGTACATGCTGCCGTCCCTCTCATAATGGTTATAGGCATGGTAGCCGTACACAGCCAGCATGGGCATTACGCTGATGAGCATCATGCACTGTCTGAGTACATTGGGAACCGTAATATCCCAGGCCTTCTCGTCATAGGAAGCCAGGGTGAGAATACTCTTGCTCAGGGATATCATCATATCTTTTGTCGGTGCTTTCATTACTACATCACGGACAAAATTTGTGGGAAGTGTACGGCTGAATGCCAGGCTTTCTTTAAATTTTGTAAGCTGATCTGCATTAGGAAGTTCTCCGAACAGAAGCAGGTATGCAATTTCTTCAAAACCATATCGGTTTTCTCTCACTACACCGCCAATCAAATCATAGATATTATAACCTCTGTAAAATAGTTTTCCTTCGCAGGGGACCTTTACTCCATCCACTACTTTGTTGGCTTCGATTTTGGACACCTTCGTCAGACCCGCTACCACGCCGTTTCCGTTTTTATCACGGAGCCCCCGCTTCACGTCGTACTTTTCATACAGTTCCAAATCAATCCTCTCATCGCTCAGACAAATGTCTGACCACTGGCTCAAGTTGTCCATAAATTCCTTTGTTTCAATCATGCAAAATCTCTCCTTTCGACTGTTTGATTTTCTCTTATAAAATTCCTCCTGTAAAAGTGGTATTTTTACTATTTTATTCCATTTTAAGATTTTTTGCAAACTTTTTTTACTTTTTTGTATAAATAAAAGTTCAAAACAGGAAGGATTCCTGCTCTATCACCTGTTTTTCAGCGCAGATTTTGTCTATGAGGGGCTGAAGGAGCGGTTCGGCTGTCCGCTGGAGTTTTTCCAGTTTACTGGTTTCTATAGGTTCACCGTAGGCCATATACTGATCATACGTTTGTGTATCCATAAGGTATGGATACAGTTTCGGGAAAATGCGTTTCTTAATATATTGAAATATCTTAACTCCTCCATAATCCAAGTCGCCTGTGTGGAGATAGGCCGTCCCACAGGAAGTATGAATGCCGGACAAAACCCGTTCCAGCTGAATCAGAAACGCACGCTCATCCGGAGAAAAGTATCCGTGTGAATATATGATTAGAGTCCCTTCCTCATAGGGCATGCTTTCATAATTCGCTTTATTTTCCACTGTAATCACCTTTGAAATGGACTGCTCCGGTGGGATAGATGCGCTTCTGAGCGTCTGATTATTAAAGACAAATCCACTGGGAAACAGGGAAAGATTTATCTTGTTTCCTGCCAGTTCAATAATCAGGTTTCCTTTCACGGCTAACTCTTGGGCATAGCCGTTAATCATCAGCTGATCCAGTACCTGCCGGTCATCCATGTCATCATTTACCGTGTCCAGATAAGCCCTCGCAGCAGATAAGACTTTGGATTGCAGATGTTTTTCAAATGCCTTGGATTTACCCAGATATTTTTTACTAAAAATCCTTTTGTAGACTGGTTCCTGTAGACAATCTACGGCCTTGAAACAAGTAAACAGCAGTTCCCGTTTTGGGGTATCCAGTGCTTTGGGAACATCTCCTTTATCCAGACTTTGGAGAAAGGATTGGTAATAGCTGCGTATCCACTGGCTTTGTATCAAAGCAAGCTGTTGGTCCTCCTCTTCTTTCAGTTTATTGATACGCTTGAACTTCGGTATTTTTCCCAGTCGTTGGTATATAGTCTCCATCTGTTCCAGGCTGTACCACGCCTTCTCCGCTTCGATACCGTACTGATACCATTTGACCTTCACCAGCCCTTCCATTTCCAGTTCCATAAGCTGGTTCATAAAGTCCCGTTTTCCTGTCTCTTTAAAATCCTGTTCCCTGAATATGACAGAGCGTTTTCCGCTCATACCTTTCTTCCAGTCCACAGTACTCTTCTCGTATTTTTGGATAATACATTCCAGCGGTGCATTCATAAACAGCTTTCCCTCCCTTTTTATAATGACGGTTATTATAACGTATCCGCAAATTCATCCCCATCTTCTATATCCTGCATCAGCTCAACAAAGCGCTCCCGTTCAAATTCCTGGATGGATATGGACTTTTTGTTGGGGTTTGCAAAGACAAAGGTCTTGTCCACGTTTTCCACGTAGTTCTGGATTTTGTCATTGGTGGCGCTGATGATGGCCTGGAACCCAAGGCCGCGGATGAGTTCAATACAGCTGGCCACCTTCTCCCCATCCATCTTGGAAAATGCTTCGTCCAGCACCACCAGACGTATGGTTGGATTGCGCTCCACCTTGGAGGGCAGATTGATGCGGTAGGCCTGGGCAAAGCTGGCCAGAAGAGCCACATACAGCGGGTTCTGGCCTTCTCCGCCTGAATTCTTCTTAATCATTTTGCTCAGCCGTATTTTGATTACCTCGTCTTCATTCTGTATAAGCTGCTGCATGTCAAAGGACAGGTAGGTGCGGTAATCTGAATACTTATCCATATTCCGCCTGGCCTCGTCCATCTGCTCCGGGGTGGCGTTTTCCGGGGGAATGAAAATACTGATGAGTTCATTCATCAAATCCCCATACTGTTTTTCATGCTCTATGGTAAACAGGTCCATCTGGTTTTCATAGGAATAATTGAGGTCGGCCGGATTGATGTCCAGTGAATCATCCATAAACATATCGTAGAAACGCCCGTCAGGTCCTTTGTTGCGGCCGATAACAAACTGGTATTTGTCCTTTCCGAAATCCAGGCGGCTGATGATGCGGTTCAGCTCATCCTTGCGTATCAGGGCCTCCCGGATTGCGCTGCGGATTTTATACATAAAGTCATCCCGGAAATGTTCCACCGCGGATTTGGCCTGCTGCGTTGCTTTCTGCTTGTATTCTTCCAGATTATCGCATTTCAGGTCGCTTAAAAGGCGGTCATAGGCAGCGTTATCTCTGGCGTTTACCGTAAAATTGCGGTTGGGGTAAGTCCTGATATAGCTGGTCCTGACGGCCAGAAGCTCCTGAAAAGCTGCTTCCCTGGCCTCAGACAGTTTGCTGCACCTGGCAATGAAGGTTTCTTTTTCCCTGTCATAGCGCACCGTATCCCTGGAGGGCAGATAGGCTGACAGTTCGTTGTCATAGTCAGGATTCTGCTTTAACTCCCGTTCCTTTGACGTGAGACGGGACTGGCTGTCAATGGACTTATTCCGGCACCCTTCTATCTCCCGCTCTTTGTCACGGATCAGCACATTCAGGCTGTCCCTCTCCCTCTTTTTGCCGTCGCAGAGCGTGATAACCGCCTGGCGGTCCCGTTCTAACTGGTCTACATTTTGCTCCTTTAAAAGCTCCAGCTTCTGTATCAGTTTTTTCTTTTCACGCTCCTTGGCTTTGTAGCTGTTTATGTCATTCAGCCAGTCCATGTATTCCGTGGGTTCGGCTGAGAGCCAGGGGAGGGCCAGGATTCTAAGGGACTCCCTGGCCGTTTCCTCCAAAGGCTTTTTCTTTTCCTCCAGGCTCGCCAGTTCCTGCTCCAGAAGACGGATACGCCTCCTGACGCTGTCCTTGCCGATATAGGCGAATTTAGTATAGTTATCCGGGTTGATGTGCTGCAGGCGGAAGGTGTGGTAGAGCATGCAGCCGCTGGTGATGCCGATACGGCATTCCCTTAATTCATCTATGGTATTGCACTTGATGACCTTTCCAAGCAGCAGGTCTGTATAAGGTTTTAAGTAGGACTCCCTCACAGTCACTTCCTCTGAGAGGGCGCCTTTTTGTACCTGGGGCTGGTTCTGGGATGCCTTTTCCGTATCCAGCACAGCCACATTGAAGTATTCCTTTTTATCCAGTTCCCCGTAGATTTCCAGGGCGGCTCTGGCGTATTTAGGAGATACCACCAGATTTAATTTATTGTTTCCCAGATAGCCCTCCACCGCGTTGCGCCACTCATCTCTCTTTACGTCCAGCAGATCGGCCAGCACATGCACATCCACGCTCTTACCAGTTTTCTCCAGAAGGCGGCGCTGGATGTAGCTCCTGGCATTTTCCAGGTATTTGGGATAGGCTTTGCTGCCGGAACGAAGTTTTTCCAGTTCATCTCTTGTCTGCTTTTCCTGCTTTTTGAGCTCTCTGACAGCGGCAGCAGCTTCCTGATGCTGTTTTTCCGTATCTGTACGCATGGATACCATGTTTTTTTTCAGTCGTTCCAATGTCTCCAGGTCAATGGTGCGGTTTTCAAATTCCTCCATATCCCAAAGGGTCTGGTTGGAGGTGATGTCCTCTTCCTCCCAGCGCTTTAAGGCGGTTGCGGTCTGCTGCCACCTGGCTTCGCTTTTTCCCAGCTGTTCCAACAGTTCATTCAGGCTCTTAAGCTGGCTTTTCAGCTCCTCATACCCTGTGGAGGCAATACGGCGCAGCAGCTCGTCGCTCTGCCGGGTCAGCTCGCCAATCTGTTCGTCCACTGAGCTTCTGGCCTGAACCTGCTTTTTCAGGTCCTCTCCTGCCAGCTTTGCCCTGTCAGCCAGGGTACGGACCTCTGACTGAAGCTGCAGAATCTCCAGTTTCTGCACAAAGTAGGAACATTTTTCGATCTGCTGTTCCTTGTCAGCATAGGTTAGGAATCTGTCCTCAATCTGTTTTAAGGATTGGATTTCCGCACATGTGTCCTCTATTTTCTTTCTCATGCGGCCGTACTGCATAACACTTTCCTGCATGTCCTCGATATGGATGTCCTGCTCCATGCAGATGTATTCTTTTACAAAATCCTCCAGTTTGATGTTCATTCTGAATGGGATGGCCCGCTTGAAGAGAAGGGGGAATTTTTCAGAGTCCAGGCCCCCCAGGTAGGAATCGTAGAGTATGCGGCGGAATCGCTCGTTGTGGGAGGTCAGGAAATAATCCTCCCGGCTGTAATTCGCCTGAAGATAGTCTTCTATTTCCACGATGGACATGGTCCGTTTCCCGCCCCTGTAGCCATTGTCCCACATGGGTCCTTTGTGCCAGAAGAAACGGCGGGATATCTCATTGGTGGCTGTCTCCACATCAAAGACAATTCCCACGCACTGGCACTGGCCCGTATCGCTTCGTTTCAGTTCCAACACAATGGTAGAGGAAAAATTCTGGTTGCGCAGATAGGAAAACTCGTTGTTTTCACCGATATTTACCATACCTCTTAAGTATTCAATCAGGCTGCGGTCAGAGTCATCGGCAGCCGCCTTGTTGAAGAAGCCCCTGCCGTCCGTATTGGCATAGAGCACAATCTGCATGGCGTCTATAACCGTGGACTTGCCGCTGCCCGAATGTCCGGTAAAAAAATTAATTTCATCATTAAAGGACAGGGTCCTTTTGGTTATATAGTGCCAGTTATTCAAACATATCCTGGAAAGGGCGAGAAAACGATCGTTTGCTATTTTCTGTTCCATGGTTCTCCTTCCTCAGATGCCATTTCATCCTCTGTCATTTCATCCTCTGTCATTTCATCCTGCGTCATCTCATCCTCCGCCATTTCGTCCTCCGTCATTCCGTCCGTGGCGTCCGGTTCTTCCTCCTCCAAATCAGCTTTCAACTGGACTCCGCTTTCATCCGAATCATCCTCAAAGGAGGAAAGAAGGCAGCGCACATCGTCTCCCATGAGCACCACGTTGATGCAGGGATATATAATCATGCGGCTTTCGCTTTTTAAGTCCTCCAGCAGATCCAAAGGTTCTATAACCTGGTATTTTTTCAGGAGGGTCACTGCCCGGCGGATTTCCGTGGGAGCGGGCTGCTTCTTGAACAGCCTGTAATTGCCCAGCTTTTCGTGGATTTCCCGCAGAGATGTATAGACATTGACACTGGTGGAAACGCTTTCCATCTGTTCATCGTATATCAGCTTCAGCACCAGCAGATACAGGGTGGCCAGGCGGGGCAGCTTGTCTCCCACCACAGTTTCACCCTGGATGTACATGACGCCCATCTGGCTGTTTTCGCGCAGCTCCACTCCGCTGATGGCAAAATAATTCTTCATAAATTCCAGGTGTTTGCTGCATACCCGGTAATCTCTGTTGTACTGGAATCTTCCGGTGCGCTTGTCATATTTGTGTTCCAGTATAAAGGTCTGGCGCCACAGGAGACGGATGATTTCCGTCACTTCCATCTGCTCCGACTGCATCAGATTGTCGTAGTAAGGAACGCCGTTTCCGGTGTATCCGGCCGCCGGCGCGATGTCTGTCATGCTGTTTTCCAATTCCATGTTTTCCACTATCTTGCCCTCCTGACAAATACCAGCCGCGGATAGGTATAGCCTTTGCAGTGCACCATTTCCGAATCTTCCTCTTCCACCTTATAAGGACTCTTTCTCCTGGTGGAATAGTCATAGGCCAGTATCAGTTTTTCAAAGTCCTGGTCCGAATGTATGGTTTGTTCGTCCACCACCATTTTTCCCTCAGTCATGCTGCCTTCTATAAAGGCTTCAATCTCCTTCTGGCTGTAACGGTTCCTGACCTTGTTCAGGTTCAGAACTTCCTCCATGGACAGTTCCTCGGATTCTTCCTCATCCTTTAACTGTTCTGTAAAGTCTGCCTTGGTCTTACGCCGTTTGTACAGGGATTTTTCTGACAATATGGTCATCTGGGACAGGTTCATCCTGGCGCTTACAGATGCCAGCTCCTCTTCCGGGCAGCCGTATTCCGAAAGATGGTTTAAAAGCCTGATTACAAGCCCCTTCATGTTGTCCTCCTGGTTTAACAGGTAATTGAGGCGTGTGACCGTTGCCTTGACATAACGGGTGTGCTCCTTGTCCATGTTGGAGATGCGGTGTTCTATATCATCGAACCCGCGCTCCAGCTGGTCCAGCTTCTCCACAATATCGTATTCTGTCAGGGGGGCCTTTTTCTGGCCTCTGGCTGAAGCCGCGCTTTTTGCGCACATTTTATTTATCCAGGAACTGTCCTCCCGCATGGCGGCTATCCAGGATTTAATATCTGTCTTGTAGAGATAAAAATTGTCCGAGGTCTTTAATATATGATATTTTTTATTGACGATTTCCGTCACGTATCCTTCCAGGTGCTCCTTTAACAGGGTCCCGTAATTTTTTTGTTCCAGCAGGCTGCCAAAGAACTTATCCATATTGTGCAGCATGTCCTGAAGGGACTTGTTCAGTTTTTTCGTATTTATGAGAGCCGTATTTAGCAGGCTGACGCTGGAGCGGGGGTCGTTTTTCAGAGAAAATAGAATGGCATAGACATTCTGGATATAAACCTGGGTCTCATCCTCATCATCGCCTAATAAACGTGAAAATGCCTCAATCATCACCGCGGCGTAATCCGGAATGACGATGTTGACCGTCATGCTGGCGTAATCATCCACCTTGCGGAGCCAGCCGGTCCTCAGGAGCCAGTTAAGAACCCTGGTGGCAGGCGGTTCCAGTTCATCCCAGTCATCCTCGGTCTCGTCCTGCCATATGACATATTTTTTCTGGGAGAAATATTCACTTAAAAGCTGGATGCAGACTTCCCTGCTGAGAAAGTAATTGCTGTACTCATACTCCTCGTTGATTTTAAGAAGTGCCTCTATGTAAGTAGACCGGTTGACAGAGCGGAACAGGCTCCAGAACCGGTCTGGTATTTCATTCATCAGTATCATTTACAAACCTCCGTATTTCCCTATCATTATAACAGGAAACACCGGAAGTGACAATCAGAAATCATTGGCCCCACCATCTCCTGACTCCCGGAGCCAGGCTTTCAGATATCCGAGAAGGACAGGCTGGATGTCAGGATAAGTCCAGTTGGCGGGCGGTTCCCTAAACAGTGCGGTGCGGGCTATCTCATACCCCTCCGGTATGGGGCCCAGCTCTGTAATGTCGCCGTAATAGAGCATTCCGTAGCTTATCCCAGGCGTATCAGGGTCTCCAGCGGTCTCACGGACCGAATATGCGCTTAACGGCGTCAAGGTGAAGCCCACTGCACCGGTCTCTTCGTATAATTCCCTGCGGGCCGTGTGTTCTATCTTTTCCCCTGCTTCCCTGCGGCCTCCGGGACACTCGTAGGTATCCCGATCCCTGTGCTGGCAGAACAGCCATTTCCCCTGGTATCTGGACAGGATGACTGCAAACTTCAGCAGGGAATCATCCACTGTGTTGTGAAATTCGACGCTTATCATGTGGTATCCTCCTTATCAGGAATGTACGGCGTGTGTGATTGGGATTGTTATAATGCTTAAACAGCCAGTCTCCCGGCAAAGGTTTTCATTCGTTATCATGGTCCAGTCCAAGGTAAAGAAGCAGTCCTATGGAAAAAAACAGGATATGGGGGATAACGGAAAAGGACATGCGCCAAATCCACAGGGGGGCTCCCGGGAATAACGGAAGGGGGACAAACAGCCACAGCATACAGAGCATGTAGAGTGCAGCTGTCAGCCCTCCCACTACAAGGAGTTTTTTTCTCATGCCGGATTCAGCTATCCGTACAGTGCCTGCCACATTCAGCACATGCATCAGGCTGACAGCAAATCCCACACTTATAAGAGGCATGACGGATGTCTGCAGCAGGATATAAGGCATGGAATTGTATGTCCTGGTTTTTAGCACATCCAGATGCCGTCCTAACGCTGTCAGAATGAGGTATGAGGCCAGGGTCAGGATGCCCCAGAACACGGCCTTTTTCAGGTGACGCTTTCTGACGGCAGACCTGGTCTCCTCATCTGCACCGGCTGGCATCTGACCGTATATGACTACAAGAATATCGGTTCCGAAGGCACTTGCCAGGGTTTCCAGCATATCCAGATCCGGCTGGCTCCTGCCTGTTTCCCAATTGGATACGGCCTGCCGGGTGACGTGAATCTTTTGGGCCAGCTGTTCCTGGGACATCCCCTGTTCCTTTCTCAATTTTACAATATTCTTTCCTACTGTATTTTTCATAGCGGTACCTCCGGGAACCATTTTATAATAGTCTTTGTTCTGAATTCATATTATCTGCTCTTGGTTCCGGTGTCACGCAATAATCTGTTGCACCCTTATAATATAAGGCTTTTTCCATGCCCGGTTGAATATTATTTTAAATGCTCCTCGTATGACAGCATCCGTTCCTCGTAGCCGTCCAGTTTCCAGTCCAGCCTTGCCAGGACTTGGTTCAGCTCATTGATTCGGGCCGCAATCTGTTCCCGCTGTTCCAGAAGGAGATTCTTTCTGGCCTGGATGGTGGAAGCTCCCTGATGGAACAATGTCACATATTCCAGCAATGTCTCCACGGAAACCCCTGCGCTGCGCATGCACTTGATATACTCCACCCAATGGCAGTCATCCTCGGAATAATTGCGGATGCCGCCGGACGTGCGGCCCACATGGGGAAGAAGGCCGATCCGTTCATAGTAGCGCAGTGTATCGGCCGATATGTCATATTGTCTGCTGACTTCTGCAATAGTCAAACCTTCATCAACTCCTTTACCCTGTAATCTTGTATGAATCAATTTTTGTATGAATCAATACATCTGAGCTCATATCTGCGGCTGCCAAGGCCAAGAGAATGGGCTGCCTCCACCGTGTGTATCCCGTTCCGGGATTCTATGCGCTCTATCAGGGCAGCCTTTCCGTCATCCTCAGAAGCGTATACTGCATCCACACACGCCTGGTCCAGGGCCACAGGATCTGCGGATGCGAAAATACCGATGTCCCCCATCTCCGGGTCATGGGGATGGGCGTCGCAGTCGCAGTCCACGGACAGACGGTTGGCCACATTGATGTACACTATATTTTCACGGCCCATATAGTCCATGACGGAGCGATCCGCGTCCGCCATGGATTCCAGGAATGAATCGTGGTCCGCTGTAAATACATCCTCAAACCGGGTGCTGGTGCCGGAAGAGTGAATCCATATTTTGCCGTAAGAGGATGCAAGCCCAATGGACATGTTCTTTAAAGCCCCGCCAAAGCCTCCCATGGCATGGCCTTTGAAATGAGAAAGCATGAGCATGGAATCATAGTTTTGAAGATGGGATCCCACATAATTTTCCGTCAGATGATGACCGCCTGTTACCGGAAGGGGCATATGGCCCTCCTCGTCCAGGATATCACAGGGAGCAATGGCTGTGAACCCATGGTCCCGCATGGTCTCCCAGTGAGCTTTGGAAGTGTTCCTTCTTCCCTCATAGGCAGTATTGCACTCCACAATGGTGCCCTTAAGTTCCTATACAAGGTTCCTGATAAGCTCCGGCTGCAAGAAATTGCGGCCGCCCGGCTCCCCTGTGGAGATCTTTACCGCTGCGCTGCCGGGTAGTGAGACACCCAATGCGCGGTAAATCCGGACCAGGCTTTCCGGCGTGATTTCCCTTGTCATGTAAACGATAGACATATTGATTGTCCTCCTTGAAATGTTGTTGTTAAGCTGTAATGAGAGTCTACAACTTAAAGTCAACTCCAAGTCAAGAGAAAATGAGGAAAATTGCCGTAAAATGTAATATTAACTTCTTGTTTCACCAACTAAATTCGTGATTGACGATTTCAGTCTTACACAGAATGTGATAT
>ENA-OQJZ01000465-OQJZ01000465.1-human-gut-metagenome-genome-assembly--contig:-NODE-465-length-20395-cov-4.412344_pt1 | contig 20395 bp, 17 predicted proteins | sample MGYA00242618_ERZ504785 | MGnify/ENA primary metagenome ERZ504785 (study PRJEB26092, sample SAMD00036354) | human gut metagenome | host: Homo sapiens | study: EMG produced TPA metagenomics assembly of...
GTTACATCATGATGCCGGAATACAACCGATACAATCTGACAGCCATCAGCTGACATACTTCCATTTCCAGATGTTGCCATCTTTGTGTAATAGGCACACTCATCTGGTCCAAGCACCAGCATTACGCTGTCTTTGATCGCACGGATTGTCAGCATTGCGCCCATCAGAGGACAATGATAGCCTGGAAACAGCGCATAAGAAAGTGGCTCTACCTGCTTCATTTTATCGACCTGACTGAGTCTTTTCAGGTTTTGAAGCATCTTTTCTCCATTTAATCCCATATTTTTCTCCATTTCATGTTGGAAGCGCCTCCTGCCCCGTCTCTCTTTCTCTCCGGGAGGTGGGTCACTGGACCACCACATTCTCCTCCCCCAGCCTCTCTCTCAGGTCGGCCAGCAGGGAGGGGTGTATCATACAGTATCCCTTGGACTGCTTCCGGATATCCTGGTAATACAGCACCACCGGCTGCTCCCCCGGGAAAAAGGAGAGGGCCAGCTTCACCTTTCGGGTCCTGGGGTCGTCCGGGCCGGGCAGGCGGATGATTTCATCGACCCCAAGGGGGCGCTGCCCATTATCTCCAAGAAAACGCTCTGCGTGGTGGTGGATACATACCAGCTGGGCCTTGTGGAGAGCAGGGAGATCCTGGAAAGGTGCGGCAAGGTGGCTGTCATCGACCACCACCGCAAGGGCGTGGGCTTCATCGAGCATGCAGACCTTGTCTGCCACGAGCCCTACTCCTCCTCGGCCAGTGAGCTGGTCACGGAGCTTTTGCAGTATGTGGGCGACCGGGACGATAAACCCAGCCGGGTGGAGGCAGAGGGCCTGCTCTCGGGCATTATGCTGGATACCCGGGACTTCACCCTGCACACCGGCGTGCGCACGTTTGAAGCCGCCGCCGCTCTGCGCCGCTACGGTGCGGAGACGGAGCGGGTGCGCCAGCTCTTTGATGTGACCATGGTGGAGTACAACGCCAAGGCAGACCTTGTGGAGGCTGCCCAGATGTACCGCAGCTGTGCCATCTCGGTGAGCGGCGAGGTGCCCCCCGAGGCCCGTGTGGCCATTGCGCAGGCTGCCAACGACCTGCTGACCATCCAGAATGTGGAGGCCAGCTTTGTGGCCGTGCAGGTGGGGAGCGGCGTGAATATTTCGGCCCGCAGTCTGGGGGCGGTCAATGTTCAGGTCATCATGGAAAGTCTGGGCGGCGGCGGCCACCAGACCATGGCGGCGGCCCAGCTCAAGCATATCACCCCCGAGGCAGCCCGGGCACGCATCCAGACCGCCATTGACCAGTACCGTGAGAGCCAGAAGAAGCCGCTCTCCAAAAATGAACCTGAATCCAGAAAAAAGGAGAAACAGGGATGAACCATTACGATTATCTCATCGTAGGCGCAGGCCTTTACGGTGCGGTGTTCGCCCAGCAAGCAAAAAAGGCGGGCAAAACGTGCCTTGTGATTGATAAACGCAGCCACATTGCCGGGAATATCTACACCGAGGAAGTGGAGGGCATTCAGGTCCACCGCTATGGGGCCCACATCTTCCACACCAGCAGCAAGGCAGTGTGGCAGTATGTGAACCAGTTCGCGGAATTCAACCGCTACACCAACAGCCCCGTTGCCAACTATCACGGCGAGATCTACAATCTGCCCTTCAATATGAACACCTTCAATAGGATGTGGGGCGTGGTGACCCCCGCCGAGGCCAAGGCAAAGATCGAGGAGCAGAAGCGGGAAGCGGGCATCACCGACCCGAAAAATCTTGAGGAGCAGGCCATCAGTCTGGTGGGTACGGACATTTACGAAAAGCTCATCAAGGGCTACACCGGCAAGCAGTGGGGCCGCCCCTGCACCGAACTGCCGGCTTTCATCATCAAACGCCTGCCGGTCCGCTTTACCTACGACAACAACTATTTTAACGCGCTGTATCAGGGCATCCCCGATGGCGGCTATACCGCTATGGTGGAAAAGATGCTGGAGGGCATCGAGGTGCGGCTGAACGTGGATTATCTGGCCGACCGGGAGAACCTGAACGCACTGGCCGACAAGGTGGTTTACACCGGCCCGGTGGATGCCTACTTTGGCTACCGGCTGGGGGCCCTGCAGTACCGCAGTGTCCGCTTTGAGACCGAGGTGCTGGACACCGACAACTACCAGGGCAACGCCGTGGTGAACTATACCGATGCCGAGACCCCGTACACCCGCATCATCGAGCATAAGCACTTTGAGTTTGGCACCCAGCCCAAAACGGTCATCAGCCGGGAATACAGCGCCGAGTGGAAGCCGGGCGATGAGCCGTATTATCCCGTCAACGACGAGAAGAACGGTGCCCTGTACGCCCGCTACAAGCAGTTGGCCGATGTCGAGCCGAACGTCATTTTCGGCGGCCGGTTGGGCGAGTACAAGTATTATGATATGGATAAGGTCATTGAAGCTGCGCTGGACGTGGCGGGGAAAGAGTTGGCGTGAACTGCTGATCGCCGCACGAGGGGAGTTTCTCCGGCAAGTGTCCGCTGGGGTGGGACCCTGTTGCCGCGCAGCGGCAATAGGGCGGGCGATGGAATGGCCCGTTTCACTTGCGGGAGAAAGCTCCCGGAGATGCGGCAGCCCCCGACCGTTGACGGAAACGCGCAATTGCTGTATACTAGCCATAGAAATCCACCGGTTCCCCGGTGAGAAGTGAGGGATAACACCATGAAAGTGATTCTGAAGCAGGACGTAAAGGGCATTGGCAAGAAGGATGAGATCCATGAGGTCTCCGACGGCTACGCCCGCAACTTTCTGTTCCCGCGCAAGCTGGCCGCTGTGGCCGATGCTTCTGCGGTGAATATCGCACGCGGCAAGGAGGCCGCTGCGGATTTCCACGAGGCTGAAACTGTGGCCGCCGCACAGGCTGTGGCTGCAAAGATCGAGGGCAAGACCGTGACCATCAAGGCCAAGGGCGGCGCATCCGGCCGCCTGCACGGCAAGGTCACCGGCAAGGAAGTTGCCGAGGCTCTGGCCCAGCTGGCCGGTTCTCCCATTGATAAAAAGAAGATCGAGCTGGAGACCAAGGACATCAAGGATGCCGGTGTGTTCAACGCAAAGGTGCGCCTGTATGTCGGTGTCGTGGCTTCCTTCAAGATCATGGTGGAAGTAGAACAGGCCTGATTGAAACGCCATCTGCGCCCCCTGAAAGCAGGGGGCGTTTTTGGCGTTTTGGGAAGCTGGCCCAGTATGGAGGGGGATGAACCATGCCCAACGAACAACGACATTATTCCAATGAATTGAATCTGGAGAGTGTGGGCATCAATCTGCCCTACAATATGCAGGCCGAGCAGAGCGTGCTGGGCGCGGTGCTGCTCAAGCCCGAGACATTGACCGATCTGGTGGAGATCATCCGGCCGGAGATGTTCTACACCCGGCAGAATGCCCAGATCTACTCCGAGATGCTGCGCCTGTTCACAGCGGACCAGACCATCGACTTTGTCACCCTGCTGGATGCCGTCATCTCCGATGGCGTGTTCCCCAGTGCGGACGAGGCAAAGGTCTACCTGACCGGTCTGGCCGAGACGGTGCCCAGCATCTCCAATGTGAAGGCCTATGCCCAGATCGTGCAGGAAAAGTATCTGGTGCGCCAGCTGATGGGCGTTGCCAAGGACATTCTGCAGGACGCGGGCGATGAGCCGGACGCTGACCTGCTGCTGGAAAATGCGGAGCAGCGCATTTACGAGATCCGCTCCGGGCGGGATTCCAGCGCGTTGACCCCGCTTTCCTCCAGCATGGTGGAGACGCTGACCAACCTGCAGAAGATCAGCGGCCCGGATGCCGACAAGTACAAGGGCATCCCCACCGGCTTCCGTCTGCTGGATACCGTCCTGACTGGCCTTGGCCGCGGCGACCTCATCATTCTGGCCGCCCGCCCCGGTATGGGCAAGACCAGTTTTGCGCTGAACATCGCCACCCGTGTTGCCATGCAGCAAAAAGTGCCGGTGGCCATTTTCAGCCTGGAAATGACCAAGGAGCAGCTGACCAACCGCATCCTTTCGGCGGAAGCTGGCATCGACAGCCAGGCTTTCCGCACCGGCGCTCTTCGCAGTGAGGACTGGGAGTATCTGGCACTGGCAACGGAAAAGCTCCACGATGCCCCCATCTATATGGACGACACCTCGGGCATCACCATCACCGAGATGAAGGCGAAGATCCGCCGGGTCAATCAGGACCCCACCCGCCCCAATGTGGGCCTGATCGTTATCGACTACCTGCAGCTGATGACCACCGGCCAGCGCAGCGAGAACCGTGTGCAGGAGATCAGCTCCATCACCCGAAACCTGAAGATCATGGCAAAGGAAATGAATGTGCCCATCATCGCGCTTTCTCAGCTGTCCCGTGCGGTGGAGAAGCAGGGCAACAACTCTTCTCACCGGCCCCAGCTGTCGGACCTGCGTGATTCCGGTTCCATCGAGCAGGATGCCGACTGCGTCCTCTTCCTTTACCGTGATTCCTACTACGCCAGCCAGAACCCCGATGGGGCAGAGGTGGATGCGGATACCGCGGAGTGCATCGTGGCAAAGAACCGCCACGGCGAGACCAGCACGGTGCCGCTGGGCTGGGATGGCGCACACACCCGCTTTATGGATGTGGACTTCAAACGCTGATGAACGACGAAACATCAAAATTGATCGCAAAAGTAGAACGCTTTGCCCGGCAGGAGCAGCTGTTTGCGCCTGCGGGGCCGGGCCGGGCTCTGCACCTGTGCGCTGCCGTTTCAGGCGGGGCCGACAGCATGGCGCTGCTGCGGGGGCTGCTGAAACTGCGGGAAGCTTTTGCGTATACCCTTTCTGCCTGCCACGTCAACCACGGCCTGCGGGGCGAGACTGCGGACCGGGACGAAACCTTTGTTCGGGCTGAGTGTGCCCGGCTGGGGGTGCCGCTGACAGTCTTCCGCCCGGCAGATGTGGGAATAGCTGTGCCGCCCCATGCCGGGGAGGACTGGGCCCGCAAACTTCGCTATGCCTGCTTTGCCCAACTGCTGGCAGGCGGGATAGACTGCATTGCAACGGCCCATACTGCTACTGACCAGGCCGAGACCCTGCTGTTCCGGCTGGCACGGGGGACCGGGCTGCACGGGGCAGGGGGCATCCGGCCCGGGCGGCCCGGCTACTGCCGCCCGCTGCTGGACCTGACCCGGGCCGAGACCGAAGCGCTCTGCGCCGCCTTCGGGCAGGCGTGGGTGACGGACGAGACGAACGATTCCGATGCTTACGCCCGCAACCGCCTGCGCCATGGGGCCGTTCCGGCCCTGCACAGCGTCAACGCCGCGGCAGAGGAAAATCTGGCCCGCTTCTGTGAAAAGGCGGCCCGCGCGGATGCCTACTTTGCCAGGCAGGCAGAACAGCTGCTTTCCATCGCGCGTCTGGATGCAGCCCAGACTGCCCGTAAGGCCCTGGAAGCCAAGGCAGCATGGCGGCTGGAGCCGCTGCAGGGCGCTGACCCGATCATTCTGGAAGCAGCGCTCCACAGCCTTGTTGCCCCGGTGCGGGATGCTGAGGAAAAGTACATCCGCCTGCTGGCAGAGCTGGTGGAGCAGGGGAGCGGGGCGGTGCAATTGACCGATATGGTCCGCTTCTGCGCAGGCAGCGGGATGCTCTGGCAGGAAAAGAGTCGGCCGGAAGCGGCTGCGGTTCCTGCGTTTTCGCTGCCGTTTGCCCCTGCAGATGGGGCGGAATTTGCTCTGCCCGGGGGCCAAACCCTGAAAACACGGCTTTTTGTAAGCGGTTTTCGAGAAAAAACACAGGGTGTTCATAAAAAAGACTTAAAAAATCAGGCGGATTATGCTAGAATAACCTTGTTATATTCTGCCCTTACGCTGCGCACCCGTCAACCGGGAGACCGGTTCCGGCCTGCGGGGCGGGGGCTGAGCAAGCCCCTGCGCAAATGGATGAATGAGGCAGGCATTCCTGCCGGAATACGAGAGGGCCTGCCGCTGCTGGCGGCGGGCAGCGAGATTCTGTGGGTCTGTGGAGAGGGCTTTGCCGAGGGGCTGGCCCCGGACGAGGAGACTGTACAGATCTTGCAGTTGGAATTGGAAAATGGAGGAACAACCCATGAGCATGAATGACGATATCAAGGAAATCCTGGTCAGTGAGGAAGCACTGAAAGCCAAGGTTGCCGAACTGGGTGCACAGATCAGCAGGGATTACGAGGGCAGAAACCTTGTCCTCGTCTCCATCCTCAAGGGCTCGGTGGTCTTTATGGCCGACCTGATGCGGGCCGTGACCATTCCCTGCAGCATTGATTTTATGGTCGTGTCCAGCTACGGCGGCAGCAATACCACCACCAGCGGTCTGGTCAAGATCATCAAGGATCTGGACGGCGACCTTTCCGGCAAGGACGTACTGATCGTGGAGGACATTCTGGATACCGGTGTCACCCTTTCCAAGCTGGTGCCCATGCTCAAGATGCGCAACCCGAATTCCGTGAAGATCTGCACCATTCTCGACAAGCCCAGCCGCCGCAAGGCCGACATCCAGCCCGATTACGAGGGCTTCCAGGTGCCGGACGAGTTTGTGGTGGGCTATGGTCTGGACTACGATGAGAAATACCGCAACCTGCCCTATGTGGGTGTGCTGAAACCGGAAATCTACGCATAACAAAAACGAATTAGAACTGGAGTTGATCCCTTTTGCAACCGAAACGACCTCGCTTTAATCCCCTGATCCTGGCGCTGGCACTGGCCGGTGTCCTGATGATCTGGTCGGTGCTGGGCACCAGCGACAGCAGTACCGGCGGCTCCACCATGAGCTACTCAACTGTGGTGCACTACTTTGAGAACAATCAGGTCACAGCCTTTACGCTGGACCGCAACACCAGCATCATTACCCTGACGCTGAAGGAGGGCAAGCAGGAGCTGCCCGAAACCACAGGTGCCACCGCTGCCACACAGGCCTCCGGCGGTTTGCTGAGCAATATGTTCTCCTCCTCCACCTCTTCCGTGGGGGCAACCAGAAACGATGACGGCACGGTGACGGTGCGCTACAAGCTGCCCTACGCCTATGTGTTCATCGAGAACGTCCAGCAGTATATCGATTCCTACGACGCAGCCAACCCGACCGCGCCCATGGAGTACGATTACACCACCCTGAAGGAGTCCATCCCCTGGATGGAGATCCTGTTCTACCTGGGAATGCTGGGCTGCACCGGCTTCCTGCTCTTCTCCATGATGCGCGGCGGCGCTGGCGGCGGCGGTATTATGAACGTGGGCAAGGCCAAGGTGAAGGACGAGCACGAGAACAAAAAGACCGCGACCTTTGCCGACGTTGCCGGTGAGGACGAGGAAAAGGAAGAGCTGAAGGAGGTCGTGGAGTTCCTCAAGAGCCCCGACAAGTTCAACACGCTGGGTGCCCGCATCCCCCACGGCGTTCTGCTGGTGGGCCCTCCGGGTACCGGTAAGACCCTGCTGGCCCGTGCCTGCGCCGGTGAGGCAGGTGTGCCTTTCTACTCCATTTCCGGCTCCGACTTCGTGGAAATGTACGTCGGTGTCGGTGCGTCCCGTGTGCGTGACCTGTTTGATAAGGCCAAAAAGACCATGCCCTGCATCATCTTCATCGATGAGATCGATGCCGTGGGCCGTCAGCGCGGCGCAGGTCTGGGCGGCGGCCACGACGAGCGGGAGCAGACCCTGAACCAGCTGCTGGTCGAGATGGACGGCTTTGAGGCCAACGATGGTGTTATCGTGATGGCAGCCACCAACCGTGCCGACATTCTGGATAAGGCACTGCTCCGTCCGGGCCGCTTTGACCGTCAGGTCTATGTGGGCTTGCCCGATGTCAAGGGCCGCGAGGAGATCCTCAAGGTCCACACCAAGAATAAGCCTCTGGCTCCCGATGTCTCCCTCAGAGTCATCGCACAGCGCACCGCAGGCTTTGCGGGTGCCGACCTGGAGAACCTGGTCAATGAGGCCGCTCTGCTGGCTGCCCGCCGCAGCCGCAAGGCCATCACCATGGAGGACATCGAGGAAGCTTCCATGAAGGTCATGGCAGGCCCTGAGAAGAAGAGCCGTGTTGTGACTGCCGAGGAAAAGAAGCTGACCGCCTACCATGAGGCGGGCCACGCCGTGGCAGGCTTCTATTGCAAGCACCACCCCCGCGTGCACGAGATTACCATCATTCCCCGCGGCCAGGCTGGCGGCTACACCATGTATCTGCCCGAAAAGGATCGCAGCTATGTGACCAAGGGTGAGATGTTCGAGGATATCGTTTCCAGCCTGGGCGGCCGTGTGGCCGAGCAGCTGATCCTGGAGGATATCTCCACCGGTGCCTCCAACGACCTGCAGCAGGCAACCAACATTGCCCGCCAGATGATCACCAAGTACGGCTTCTCCGAGCGCCTGGGCCCTGTGGTCTACGGCACCTCGCAGGAGGAGACCTTCCTGGGCCGTGATTTCACCCAGGGCAAGGGCTACAGCGAGAGCACCGCTGCCGAGATCGACGGCGAGATGCGGGATATCATCGATGAGGCCTACGAGACCTGCCGCCGCACCCTGACGGAGCACATCGACCAGCTCCATGCGCTGGCACAGGCTCTGATGGAACGCGAAAAGCTCAACGAGAAGGAGTTCAACACCGTGATGGCCGGCGGCAAGCTGCCCCCGCGTGACGGTGACGAGCCTGCACAGGAACCCGCCGCACCGGCAGCCCCGGTGGAGACCGCAGAGCCTGCCGAGAGCGCAGAGCCCGCTGAACAGGCGGAGCAGGCCGTGCTGGGCGAGGAAATGCCCGACCCGGCGCAGGATGCCCCGCAGGAAAACGAATGATCGAAGGGAGCGAGTGTCGTGGAGGAAAATTTTAACCCGGTCGCACGCACCCGGGCCAACTATTATACCCCGGGCAGCCCGGTGCAGTTCGTCTGTGTGGAGCTGCTCAAGGGCGAACTCAGCGGCGAGAACGCAGTCTGCCTGACCTTCAAGAACATCTCCAAGGTCACCCTGACTGCACTGGAGATCCACTTCAAGTGCAAGGGTGTGGATGGCATCATCCTGTGTGAGGATGCCTTTGAGTACCGCGAGATCGAGGTCAAGCCCGGTGAGAGCTTTGGCATGGACGATGCAGTGTTCGTGACCCAGAAGGCTATCACCAGCGTGGATGTGGTCCTGAAGAACGTATACAGCGGCAAAAAGGTCGTGCATCTGGATGCCATCAAGCGCGTCCGCCTGCCGGCCCCGCGCCGCCTGAGTCCGGAGCTGGAAAAGGCACTGGAAAGCCGGATGAACCGCAGCGGCCTCAAGTATATGCCGCAGGTGTTCGAGAACGGCTGGTACTGTGCCTGCGGTTCCTTCCACCCGAAGGAAGAGGACACGGTCTACTGCACCGAGTGCGGTTGTGACCGCATCCTGCTGCAGAACGCCCTGAACACCCTGCTGCAGCCCGGCCAGAAGGCCGCCCCTGCAGAGCAGACCCCGGCGGCAGAGGCCACCCGCGTGGCGAGCGCCGCTCCGCAGGAAGAGCCGACCCGCATCGTGGCCAGCGCGCCGGTGCAGGCAGAGCCCACCCGGGTCATCCCGACGGCCCGCCCGGCAGAGCCTGCCGGCGCTCCGACCAGCTTTGCACCGCCGGTGGAACACACCCCTGCTCCGGAAGCAGAGCCTACCCGGGTGCTGGATGCCGCCACCCGCGCGGCGTTCCCCGGCAGCGGTGCAGCGGCTGTGGATGACGAGGGCACCCGTGTGATGCCTGCTGCTGCCCGCCGTGCCGCCCCGGCCCGCCAGCCGGAACCCGAGGTGGAGCAGTACGATGAGGAGGACGATGCGGAAGAGAGCCGCGACGGCATTGCCGAGACCCTCGTCCGCTGGGTCCCGCCCATCACCGCCATCGTCTGCGCAGGCATTGCGCTGTGGGGTTTCGTCTATTATCAGTTTATGATGTAAATGAATGACGGAGGAGGCTGCGCTTCCTCCGTTTTTTGGTTGTACGAAGGAGAAACGTTATGCCCGACGAAGCACTGCAAACCGCTTTTGAGATCAAAACTACCTGCGATGAGATCAGCCGCAAGCTGCTGCGCTGGCACTGGGAGAACAAGCCCGGGGAGCACAGCCTGGGAGCCCTGCTGGATCACATCCGTACCCGCCAGCAGGAGAGCCCCGAATATTATGACCGTCTGCCCGATCTGGCGGGCCGAAACAGCTGGCAGCAGCTGGATACCACCCTGTGTATGCGGGTGCTGCTGGACCCTGAAAAGGATGCTGCGCACCAGCTGGATCTGCTGGGCAATACGGAGCACCCTGCTGCTGCCCGCCGGGCCTGCAACGCGGTGCGCACTGCCCGCAATGAAGCGGCCCATGCTTCTGACCGCACGGCGGCTGCGCAGGCGGCGATCCTCTTCAACGAGGCCGTGGAAGCACTGGAAGAGGGCTATGCAGGCGCACCCCTGCGCACCAGTGAGCTGGGCCAGTATTACAGGCTGGCTGAGGATTATCTGAGCCGCTGCGGGGCCAAAAAGCCCATTGCGTCGGCAGCCCCGGAAGAGAAAGCCCCTCGCGCGGCAAAGTCCGGCCAGAGCACTGCGGGCAGGAAAAAAGAGGGGACTTCCGGCAGCGCTTCCCGCCGCAGCAGCACAAAGCCGAACACGAGCGGCCGCAGCTCCGGCGGCAGATCCCAGAACCGGAAGCAGGGCAGCAGCCGGAACAGCCGTGCCCGGGCCAGGCAGAAGCAGAAACAGGCCAACCGCACCGTTCTGCTGGTGCTGCTGGCGATCCTGGCCGTGGGTCTGCTGATTCGCGGCTTTACCATGAACTGGCAGTGAAAGAGTGAAGGAACTATGAAGCAAAAACTGATTTTTCTGGATATTGACGGTACTTTGCTGCCTCCCGGTGAGATGACTGTTCCGGCCAGTGCCGTGGAGGCCATCCGGCAGGCCCGGGCCAACGGCCACAAGGTGTTTCTGTGCACCGGCCGCAACCTGCGCATGACAAAACCGCTGCTTGCCTACGGTTTCGATGGCTTTGTCTGCTCTGCAGGCGGCTATGTAGGCTGTGATGGGAAAATTCTCGTGGATCTTCCCATGGAGCCTGCGCAGGTCGAGGGCCTGCGGGAGGTGCTGGGGCGTGCCGGTGCCGAGTGCACACTGGAAGCCCGGGATGATACTTACGGCGGCATCAGGATGATCGAGCGGTTCGCCCATTTGTTCCCCCGCAAGCCGGGGCAGCTGAACAGCGAGGCCGAGCGCTGGTGCAAAACGATGGAGTATGGCATGACCATCCGGCCCATTGAGGAATACCACGGAGAGCCGGTTTACAAGGTGGTGTTCATCGCCCCCAACGAGGCCTGCCTTGCCGAGGCAAAGCAGCTGTATGAGGATCAGTTCATCTTCTGCGAGTCCCGGCTGGGGGATACCCCGTCAGCCATCGTCAACGGGGAACTCATCAACCGCAAGTTCAACAAGGGCACCGGCATCAAGGCCATCTGTGATGAGCTGGGGTGTTCGCTGGCCGATACCATCGGCTTTGGCGACAGCGACAATGACCTGCAGATGACCGATGTGGTAGGCATCAGCGTTTGCATGGCCAACGGCTCTGACAACCTGAAAAAGCTCTGCGACCGCATCTGCCCGGCTGTGACGGAGGACGGCGTGGCAAGGGAGCTCAAAACTCTGGGCCTGATCTGAGAACAGCCTTCCACAAAAGAAGAGATGATAACAAAAAATTCCCGCTCCATCGAGCGGGAATTTTTGTTAGAGAGGGTTATTTCTGATGGACTGCCTTGTGATATACCGCGTAGGCGATCACGGCAGAGAGGGCCTCTGTGATCCAGAAGGCGTGCCAGACACCGGTAGGGCCCATGCGGCCGCACAGCACCCACGCAATGGGCATGATGAAGATGATGTAGCGGCAGAGGGAGATGACCAGCGAGGGCACGCCCTTGCCCAGACCCTCCAGCGCGCCGGAGGAGGTGGTAGACACTGCCGAGACGATGAATCCCAGGCAGATGACCCGCAGGGCGGTCTGGCCGATGGCGATGGTCTCGGGGTTAGAGGTGAACAGACCCATCAGCGGGCCTGCAATGGTCAGGCAGAGCAGGGTGCCAATGGCCATGATCCCGGCGCTCAGGCCCAGTGTCAGGTTGTAGAGCCTGGACACACGGCCATGCTCCCGGGCACCGTAGTTGTAGCCCACCAGCGGGCGCATCCCCTGCACGATGCCGTTGGCCGGCAGGTAAAGAAAGGTCTGGAGCTTGTAGTAGATGCCCAGCACCGTCACATAGCTCTGGGAGTAGACCGCCAGCAGGCCGTTCAGGAAGGTGACCAGCAGGCTGGGCAGGGCCAGATTCAGGATGGCCGGTACACCGATGGCATAGAGCTTGCCGTCAAGGGCGGCATCGAACCGCAGGCAGCGGCGGGAGAAGCGGACGGCGACTTCGGTGGTGCAGTAGACATAGAGGTAGACCACAAGGGAAACGGCCTGCCCGATGCCGGTGGCAAGGGCCGCACCGGCAATGCCCAGGGCGGGCACCGGCCCAAGGCCGAAGATGAGGACCGGGTCGAGGGCGATGTTGGTCACGCAGCCGGTGATCAGCGCCACCATGGCAACGTTCATCCGGCCCACGGACTGGAAGATCTTCTCAAAGGCGAGGTCTGCCATGTTGACCAGCGAGAACAGGAACACGATGGTGGAGTAGGTCACGCCCATGTCCACCAGAGCGGGATCGGTAGTGAAGCGGCGCAGGAAACCGGGCATGATGGCAATGCAGAGGACCATGCCCAGCACGCCGTGCAGCAGGGAGAACATCATGCCGTGGGTGGCGGCCCGGTTGGCGTTTTCGTGGTCGCCTGCGCCGAGGTAGAGCGCAATCTGGGCATTGATGCCGATGCCGAAGCCGATGGCCACTGCATTGACAAAGTTCTGGATGGGAAACACCAGCGAAAGCGCCGTCATGGCCTGCTCGCTGATCTGGGCCACAAAGAGGCTGTCCACGATGTTGTACAGGCTGTTCACCAGCATCGAGATGACGTTGGGCAGGGCCATGGAGAGCAGCAGCGGGAACACCGGTCTGGTTTTCATAAAAGTATCGTTCATTTTCATTGCTCCTGAGGGTCAGATTTGGATTTGAAGGCAAAGCAAAAGCCACACAATGGCTTTTGTACCATTGTGTGGCGAAAAGTTGCAGAATGCTGTAAAAATCCACACGATATTTTATTGGTTCAAAGATACCACATCACAGGGATACTTGTCAAGGACTTTTTAAAATAAAAGTATGACTTTTTACAGCGGCCCCTTGCCCTTGACATGGGGCACGGCGGCGGTAAAATAAGAACAGAACGCACAAAAGGAGGATCTGCCATGAAATGGATGATCGCGTCAGACCTGCACGGGTCGGCTTACTACTGCCGCAAAATGCTGGAGGCCTTTGAGCGGGAGGGAGCCGACCGGCTGTTCCTGTTGGGCGACCTGCTCTACCACGGCCCCCGCAACGACCTGCCCCGAGAGTACGCCCCCAAGGGGGTCATCCCCCTGCTGAACGGGAAAAAGGAGAAGCTGCTCTGCGTGCGGGGCAACTGTGATGCCGAGGTGGACCAGATGGTGCTGGAATTCCCCGTGCTGGCCGATTATGCGGTGCTTCCGGTGGGGCAGCGGCTCATTTATGCGACCCACGGGCATATCTATCATGTGAAAAATCTGCCGCCGCTGGCCCCGGGAGATGTGCTGCTGCACGGGCATACCCATGTTCCGGCCTGGACAGAGTTCGGGCAGGGAAATCTTTACCTGAATCCGGGTTCTGTGAGCATCCCCAAGGAGAACAGCCCCCACAGCTACATGACCCTGGAAGGAAACACGATGCAATGGAAAGAGCTGGAAAGCAGCGCTGTTTTCCATGAACTGACCCTATGAAAAGTCCCACGGCCGGTTTTGCGGGCAGCTTGAAATTTGCCCACCGGTATGGTATGATAAAACTGAAAACAGATCGGCAAAGTTCCGCAGAGCAGTGCTGTGCGGGGCAGAAGCCTTTTTGTTTCCGCAATGAGTTAGCTAAAACTAACAAAATGACGAAAACAGCGGGCTGGACTTGTGCAGTTTGACAGGGGGGCCGCAGATACAGTATGGAGGGGACAACAATGGTAGAAACGATCCTGAGGGTCGATGGCATGATGTGCGGTATGTGCGAGAGCCACATCAATGATGTGGTGCGCAAGACCGCCCGGGTGAACAAGGTGACTTCTTCCCACACCAAGGGCGAAACGGTCATCGTCTCGGAGCAGCCGGTGGATGTGGAAGCGCTGAAGGCTGCCATTGCCGAAACGGGCTACACCGTGACCGGCGTGCAGACCCGGCCCTATGAGAAAAAGGGCTTCTTCTCGTTCCTGAAAAAGTAACAGCCCGGTGTTTCTGGCCGGGCTGATCATGCAAAACAGGAGGTATCTCGTTATGAGGATCTTGGTGTACGGCGCAGGCGTTCAGGGCTGTCAGCTGGCCCACAGTCTGGCACAGAACAAGAAAAATGTGGTCACCCTGCTGGCCCGGGGCGAGTGGAAGGCAGTCATTGACCAGAAGGGCCTGACCATCCGCCACATGCTCCAGCGGAAAACAACGATGGATCGGATGCAGACAACAAATGTGCTGGCCCCCGAGGATGTGTATGACCTTGTTTTTGTCGCGGTGCAGGCCGGGCAGCTGGCCGATGTGCTGCCCATCCTCAAAGCAAACCGGAGCCAGTACTTCATCTTTGTGGGCAATGATCCCTATGCGCTGGAGATGCTGCAGGCCATGCAGCGCCCGGTGGATAAGATCGCCTTTGGCTTCCAGAACAATGCAGGCCACCGGGAGCATGACCGGCTGGTCAGTGTGCACATGGGGATGGGAATGACTGTCGGCGGCGCAACCGCACCCCTGTCCGGCGCGTTCCGCCTGCGGCTGCAGGCTGCCTTTGAGGGGACTCATTACAAGCTGACCTATTACAGTGATATGGACGAGTGGCTCAAGAGCCACATCGCCTTTATCCTGCCCTGCGCCTATGCCTGCTATGCGGTGGATGGGGAACTTTCCCGCACCACAGTGGAACAGCGCAGGATGATCGTGGATGCCGCCTGGGAGTGCTGTGAGATGCTGAAAGCGGCGGGTGTACCCGTGAACGATGCGGAGAACACCGACCGCTACCGCGAGGGCACCAAACAGCGGAAAAAGACCGAGCGGATGGTCTACTGGATGGCGCAGACGGTTGTTGGGAAGTGGTGTATTTCGGATCACGCCATGCGTGCGGTGAGCGAGATGCAGTATCTGGATGAAGCGTTTGCCGCCCTGCGCGCCACCACATTGGTGGAGATGACTGCCTGGGATGAACTGCGCAGATCCCTGCCCAGAAAGAAGTAAGAGCCGGAAAATGTCCGGAGCATGAGAAAAAGCCTGTCGGTTTTTGCGCTGACAGGCTTTTTTTTCTATTGGTTCCGTGCCCAGAAGGCGGCAAGCTGCTGCTCCAGCTCTGTGGTGCTGCGCAGGTATTGGAGCTGGTGCCAGTGGCGGGGGAACAGGCGGGTGTATTCGGCGCGGGCAAAGCGGTCATCCAGCAGAAGCACCACGCCCCTGTCTTCCTGCGTGCGGATGACCCGGCCCGCCGCCTGCAGCACTTTGTTCATGCCCGGAAAACGGTAGGCGTAGTCGAAACCGGTGCCGCCCGCCTCGTCATAGTAGCGGCGCAGGATCTCCTGCCGGGGGTTCACCTGAGGCAGGCCCACCCCCACGATGGCACACCCGATGAGCCGGTCGCCCACCAGATCCACGCCCTCGCCAAAGATGCCGCCCATGACCCCGAAGCCCAGCAGTGTTTTTGCGGGGCTTGGGCCGAACTGTTCCAGAAAGGCCGCCCGGGCCGCGTCGTCCAGACCACTCTCCTGGGCCAGCGTCCCGATGTCCGGGTAACGGGCGGTGAAATCCTCATATACCTGCCGCAGATAGGCATAGCTGGGGAAAAAGGCCAGATAGTTGCCCACCTTGGCCCGGGCCAGTGCGGCCAGCGCATCCGAGACGGCCTGAACGCTGGCCTCCCGATCCCGGTAGCGGGTGGAGATGCAGGGCAGGCAGTAGAGCCCCAGATGTTCGGGCGGAAACGGGCTTTCCAGTGCCACAGCCCGGGCATCGGGACAGCCCAGCACGGAGCGGTAGTAGCCCGGCGGGGTGAGTGTTGCGCTGAACAGTGCCGCAGCCCGCCCGGCGGCAAGGCTGGCATCTACAAAGGGGGCAGGGTCAAGGCAGAGCAGCTCCCATTCCAGCTCGCTGCCCCGGGCTGTCAGCTGGGTGACAAAATGCGCGTCGTACCGCTCTGCCGCCCGGGTGATATCCTGCACCGCAAAGTAGAGCTCCAGCAGCTGGGCGTGGGCATCGGCCTCCGGGTTGGCCTCCAGCCAGTCCTGCAGGGGGGCCTGCAGGCTGAACAGCAGTCGGAGCAGCTCCTTCGGCAGCTCTTGCAAAAAGACCGTGCCATCCCGCGCCAGCAAAGGCTCCGGCAGCGGGAAGGCGGCTTCTGCCGGTTCGGTGTCCAGAAGGCTGGTCTGTTGGGTGAGATCCTCCGTCGGCGGTTCGGTGGGCGCTGGACCCCGGCGGGGGGCCAGCTTCGTTACCGCCCGCCGTGCTTCCAGAAAGCCTTTGTCTGCCTTTGTCAACGCAGTTTTCAGTGCGCTTTTTCCTTTGCCGATGGCCCGTCTGGCATCGGTCAGGCTGCTCTTACAGAACCGTGCCGAGTACATGGCTCTGGCCCGGTCCGGCAGGTTATGAGCCTCGTCGATGAGAAAAATGTAGTCGCCCGCCGCATCGAAAAAGCGCCGCAGGTGCACGGTGGGGTCGAACAGATAGTTGTAGTCCCCGATGACCACATCGCACCACTCGCTCAGGTCCAGCCCCAGCTCAAAAGGGCAGACCCTGTGCCGCCGGGCAGTCTCGGTCAGGGCGACCCGGTCATAGGGGACGGCGCTGTCCAGCAGGTCGGCCAGCGCATCCTTCAGCCGCTCGTAGTAGCCGTTGGCGTAGGGGCAGGCCTCCGGCAGGCAGGCGGGACGGCCCTCAGCATCCTTGCACAGGCAGGCCTTCTCCTTGGCGGTCAGGGTCACGCTGCGCAGGGAAAGCGCCGGGTCTGCCGCCCGCAGACGGGCCAGTGCATCCTCAGCAGCGGCCTGTGTCGTGTTGCGGGCGGTCAGGTAGAAGATCTTTTCCCCCTTGCCCTCGCCCATGGCTTTCAGGGCAGGGAAGAGGGCGCTCATCGTTTTGCCGATGCCGGTGGGTGCCTGGCAGAACAGCCGGGTACCGCCCTTCTGCTCTGCCTTGCCCGCAGCACAGGCGCGATAGACCTCCCCGGCAAGGGCGCGCTGTCCGGGACGGTAAGCTGGAAACGGAAATTGCAGGGCCCCAAGGCTCCGGTTCCGGGCTTCCACCCAGTCCAGCTGCCGCCGTGCCCAGGGAAGATACTGCCGCAGTAAGTCGTTGAGAAACGCATCCAGCTCAGCGGCAGAGAAGTGCCGGGTATAGCGGATGATCTCATCGGTGTCGATCTGGTAATAGGTCAGCTGGACATCCAGTGTTTCCAGCTCCCGCTGCTCAGCGCAGATGGCCCCGTAGGCCATGCCCTGCGCCCAGTGGCAGGGGTTCATGTCCTCCGTGATGGCATCGGTGGGCGCGGCGGTGGTCTTGATCTCGTCGATGACCACCGTGCCGTCCTCATCGGTAAAAATGCCGTCGGCACGGCCCTCGATGGTGAACCCGATTCCCTCCATCGTCCGCTCTGCCGTGAGGAACACCTCGGCGGCGTAGCCTTCACCCGCCGCCTTCTGGAGCCTGCGGTGGATGCGTGCGCCCTCGTTGGCCCGGTCAAAGCCGGTAAAGCGGCTGTCGATACTGCCGGTGCGGAGCAGGAACTCCACCAGTTCCCGGACAGAGAGACGGATGGTTGGCATGGGGTTCACTTCCTTTCTCTTGAAATTCTGCGCTTCGGTCAGGTTGTACAGAGCAGGGCCTACCCGAGACCCAGGATCTTTTGACAATTTGCTGCAACAGCATTCACCTGGTCAAAATCCACGGCGGCCCGGTAATAAGTCTCCAGCTCATCATGGCAGTTCTTGGCCTGAGCCATCAGGGCGACAGCCTGGTCGATGAGCTCGGAGGCTGCACGGTCGTTGAAGCGCAGGCGGGCGCGGAAGCCGGACAGATTCTCCCGGTCCACAAAGCGGGTGCAGCGCACGGCCTGCACGCCGGGCAGCTGGATGGGATGCCAGAGGTTGTCGGTCAAAAAAGCCAGCCGCAGGGCCGGAATGAAGATGTGGTCGATCTGATCTTCAGGGTGCATGGCGCAGGGGCAGGTGATGATATGGTAGCCCCGGGCCAGTGCTTCGGCCCGGATAAGCTCCAGCAGCAGGCGGGAAATCGCCCCGTAATCATCCCGGAATACAACGTACCGGTCGGCCAGCGCTTCCACCGTGCCCCGGTAGAATACCATCCCCTTGGGGGTGATGGCTGAAAGCAGCCGCAGCTCCTCACTGGCGGTGCCCTCGGTGCGGGGAAGCAGCCGGGTGCAGAGCCGCTTGACGTAGCGGCGCACCTTTTCAAAGTTGGCGCTGCAGGCCTCGGCCCGGCGGCTGTCCAGCATCAGGCTGCCCGCCGATGCGATATACCGGGCCGCCCGGCCCCGCAGAGCGGCATTCCGGGCAAACAGGGCCTTGACCTCGTCCCGGTGGGGAGCCAGCTTTCCGGCATCGATGGTGTGGTACAGGCTCACCACCAGCTCATCAGCCCCGGGTGCGTCCGGCTCCACCACATGGGGCGCGGTGGCATCGATGATGGCGCGTTTCTGGTCGAGGAAGATGACCCCGTCCAGACTGTCCGGGTCGCTGGCACAGTGGATCTTTTCGATGCGCTGGCCCTGCTGCTCGGCGGCCTGGGCCAGATGCTTCATCAGGGTGGATTTGCCGCATCCCGGCCCGCTTTTGATGAGAAGCATCTGCATCCCGGGCTCCCGGCGCAGCGGCTCAAAATAACCCTTGAAGCCCGCCGGTGTGGTGGCCCCCAGAAAGAAATCGGGGGAACGGCTTTGGATCGTTTTCATATCAGAACACCTCACTTTTGCTTTAGGGTATGCAAAAATGAAGGAAGATGATACTTGGAAACGGCCTTGCCCTCTCAGTCTCGCTCCGCTCGCCAGCTCCCCCAAAGTGGGAGTCCTTGGCAGTTTTTGTGAGCTTCATCTTTCTGCCAAGGCCTCTCCCTTCGGGAGAGGTGGCATTGCGACAGCAATGACGGAGAGGGTGAGCTTGTTAATATGTGTGCCCGCACACCTCGTGGATCTTCTCCCGCAGAGCCACAAAATCCGCAAAGGCGGCGGGTTTGTTCTGCGCCTGCCGGAGCAGGGCAGCGGGGTGGAAGGTGCCCATGAACCACACGCCGTTCTTTTGCACAAAGGTGCCGTGCTCCTTGGTCACGGAGAAATCGGTGCGGATCATCCGCTGAGAGGCGATGCGGCCCAGGCAGACCACGATCTTTGGCTGCAGCAGTTTGAACTGCTCCCGGAGCCAGGGCATACAGGCCTCGCTCTCGGTGGGCAGCGGGTCACGGTTCTGGGGTGGGCGGCACTTGACGATGTTGGCAATGTAGCAGTTTTTGCTCCGGTCCAGATCGATGGCAAACAGGTATTTGTCCAGCAGCTGGCCGCTGCGGCCCACAAAGGGCAGGCCCTGCTCGTCCTCGCTCTGGCCCGGGCCTTCGCCCACGAACAGCACCTCAGCAGTCTGGGTACCCTGCCCGAACACCACATGGGTGCGGTCAGTGCACAGCTCACATCTGCGGCAGGCAAGGCACTCGGCCTTTAATGTATCCCAATCCATAGCAGTTTGATCTCCTTGCAGCTGAATGATAATTTCTTCACAAATAAAAAATGGTTTTCTCCTAAAATAATAGCACAAAAAGCCAATTTTGTCTTGAACTTTTTGCCGGGTGTGCTAGAATAAAAGAGAAAGGCATCCTTGTGTCCAACAGGCACCCGGATGTGAATTTTGGATAGTTAATTCGGAGGTAATCAACAATGGCTGATATGTTCGCACCGCTGGTAGCACAGCTGAAGGCAAACCCCAAGACGATCGTTTTTACCGAGGGCAATGACCCCCGCATCCTGGAGGCAGCCAGCAAGCTGCTGGCCGAGGGCGTTCTGAAGGTTGTCATGGTGGGCAACGAGGCTGAGTGCAAGGCCGCTGCTGCCGCAGGCAATTTTGATATTTCCTCTGCTGAGATCATTGACCCTGAGAACTACGCAGGTTTCGACGAGATGGTGAACACCATGGTCGAGCTACGCAAGGGTAAGCAGACCGCTGAAGAGTGTACCGCAATGCTGAAGAAGTCCAACTACTTCGGCACCATGCTGGTGAAGATGGGCAAGGCTGATTGCCTGCTGGGCGGCGCTACT
>ENA-OQJZ01000467-OQJZ01000467.1-human-gut-metagenome-genome-assembly--contig:-NODE-467-length-20362-cov-3.433670_pt1 | contig 20362 bp, 16 predicted proteins | sample MGYA00242618_ERZ504785 | MGnify/ENA primary metagenome ERZ504785 (study PRJEB26092, sample SAMD00036354) | human gut metagenome | host: Homo sapiens | study: EMG produced TPA metagenomics assembly of...
CCAGCCTATTTCATTTATTTTATCTGTACTCAATATCGTCTTTGATATGTCAGGAGGATTACTCACAGCATTATCCGGTATGTCAAAAACCACTTTCCGCCCACTCTTCAATGCAACCATCTCTGCAAATTCGCAGATACTGGTATTCGACCGAACATCTGCTATATTATACGCATTCCCCGTTTCGCCTTTCAGCAAAACGTAAAGAAGCGCAAAGACACAATCGACCACATAACACCAGGAACGTTGCCGCAATCCCGTACTTTTCAATAGTATGTCTTCATCAGCTACCGCATTTCGGATTAGCTGTGCGTAGACACGATCATCCTTAGGAGTGAAAAATGGTCCGTAAATATGACAAGGACGTATTATTAAGGTTTCTATTTGACATTGGGATGCATAAGAAATACACAACGTTTCAGCAGTCCGTTTTGCCGTAGGATAGCATGCTCTCAATGAAGTCCAGTTAAGACAACCACTATCTTCTTCACGGAAAGGTATTCCATTGCCTTCCCCATATACTTCACCGGAAGATACGTACAGAAATTTTCTCAGATGATGCTGTCTTCCGTATGAGAATAAATGATCAACTCCCCAGATATTTGCTTTCATAACACCGACCGGATCACTTTGAAAGGCATCCGGACCAGCATAGCTCGCCGCATGGATGATATAGTGAAAATCTATATCAGATGATATCGGCATGGTCACATCACATTGTATCAAGGTAAAAGAATCTGTATCCTTGTATTGTAAGAAACAGTTTCGCGCATAATCCCAGTCACGTGCCCCTGCATAAAGATGGAACGTCTTATCCGGTAACTGCATCAGTGCGTCCACCAATGCCCTTCCTATCAACCCTGAGGCTCCTGTTATCAATATATTCGCCTCATTCAGAGTTTCCCATGGCAACTCCAATTCCCTGACTTTCCTGATATCATCGTAATAAGTTATCATTTCAACCATTCTTCTTTGGAGGTTTGCAGCATAACTTTGAAGATTTCCAAGTCTTCTGTAGTAGTAATCTTTATATTTCGTCCTTCTCCCGGGACGATATGCATTTCATACCCTCCCAGTTCTGCCAAAAGAGTACATGAAGAAACAGAGTTCACGATACCTTTCTCCTTTGCTTTCTCATGAGCATTTATAATATCTTCCAGCCGGAAAGTCTGAGGTGTTTGAGTCCTTATCAGTTTATCCCTCGAAATGCTCGTTGTAGAGTAGAAACCATCCTCACTCTCTAAAATAGCTTCCCGGCATCGGATTCCTGTAATGGCATATCCATAGTGTTTGCAGGTAGCAATATTAGAAGATATGATACTTTGAGATACCAATGGACGAACAGCATCATGTATTAAAACCAGATCGTCATCCTTCACATCTATGTTTTTTAAACCATATATACCATTACAAATTGACTCCTGCCCATTCGCACCACCGGGAAACATCCAGCGTAACTTTGTCACGTTATACTGATGCGCATATGAAGACAACACAGTTTCCCATCCCCTTAAACAAACCACAGCAATAGCATTTATATCCGGATGCTTCTGAAAAGCCAACATGGTATGCACTATTACCGGACAGTTATCCACATGTATAAACTGTTTCGGAATATCCTGCCCCATTCGATTACCAGATCCCCCTGCAAGAATTAATGCTATATTCATTTTAATAACAAATTTGAATTTAATACTTCTATAATGTTATCTGCCTTTATTTTTTTTACAGAAATCTTCTATCTGATAAAACTCATCCACACACAGCTTTTTATTCAGAAAGAATCGATCAAACCATGTTCTCATCATAAAACAATATCCAAAATGGATGATTAATATCTTAGTGATTCTTACAAATAACGAGCACTCTTTAAAAACCTGCAACCGCCCCATCGGACGAGAGAATTGTGCCAGTATGAACAAGGCTGCCTCATCTGTTTTCTCCAAATCATAAATGGCTTTTCTCGCCCTTAACGAAAATATCCGCTGATGATTCAAATTGAGGCTGGACCATACACCAGCATCATGTATTCTATATACTCCCATCACATCAGGCATACAATATCCTTTCCCTCGCTTCAGAATAGAATAGAGCCAGACAACATCTATATGTATTTCATATTTTGAATACTCCTCCAACTCTAATGCCGACCTTCGAAACATTACACTTAATGGCTGAAATAGCCAACCTCCACGAATCAAAAAAGACAGATCAAAGGACATTCCATCCGATATACGGACAGGATAGATTTCAGCGTTCATCCTCCCTTCCTTCTGAAAATATTGCTTATACCGATGTGAACATATGGCATATTCTGAATGGTTTTCTAAGAAATCAACTTGCTTTTGTAGCTTGTACGGATCAGTCCAATAATCATCCCCTTCACAAAACGCCACATATTTCCCCTTGACCCGTGAATGATTGTAAACCAAATCAATCTTTACCCCTTTTGAATATTGATTTTCCGTTTGATATATCGGTTTTATGATCAAAGGGTATTTCCGTTCATACTCACGAATAATGGCAGGAGCATTATCTGTCGATGCATCGTCATAAACCAATACTTCAAATAAGAAATCTGTTTTCTGCATAAGAAATCCATCCAAGCATTGAGCAATATATGATTCATGATTGTACGTGCAACAAAGTACACTAACTAATAAATGGGTATTTTCCATAAGGTAAAATCAAACATTCATTTTTGTATTTCTTTTTTCATCAAATACTTTACTCCTCTGTCTTCAAACTCACAAAATCCAAGTTTCTTATATAGACGAACAGCTCCCTTATTGCCCTTTCTTACTTCCAGATATATTCCATATACGTGTGATGCAAGTTGCGACACAACATAATCAATAAGCTGACTTGCAATTCCATGCCCCTGATAATCCAAGTGTACACAAATATATGGGATATATACGAAATTCTTTGAGGTATTGTAATAAGTAACAACAAGCCCTGTTATTTCAGATTCTGATTTTGAATAAAACATCGACCCATTCAAGTACATTTTCAAAATCCATCCATTCAAATCCGATAATTCATGTAAAGATGGAATAAACCAGTCCACAGAAGCAATCACAAAATCACTAAATTCAGTAAATGACAAAGGGGTGGTACTAATGAGCATATCCATATATTCAGTTATTCAATATTTTATCTGATAAGATTCCAACAGGCTATTTACCTTGTCTTTTGTATTATTCATCAATACATCAATCATTGACAAGCCTGAGACAAATTCTCTAGTATGCAACTGAGAGTATACCTGAGGAAGAGAATCCACGAAATTCAACGTAATACCATGTTCCCTGAATTCCTCTTGATCATAAAGGTTTTTCCCGCCAACAGCGTTATAATAAGTATCAGCACCTAATATTTCACATATCTGTATAATCTTATCCTTTCCCCTCAGAGAATTATCTTTGGGAATCTCCGAAGACATCAGTATCTCTGTTTCTACAGACAAATAACTGAGTATTTCCCGGAAACTATTGGCTATGAATACTGCAAGCTGCTTGTTTGGAAAAGAAATGATTCTTTCCATCAGTACCATTGTCTGATCAAAATTAATAGCTCTGGAATAGTTCATCTGAAGTGTCTTCATCAATTTCTTAAAGTCATCACCTATCACAATCTCATTAAACAACTTATTCGGACTTGCTTTCTGCAAAGTGACAGTGAACATTTCTTTTTCACCATTTATCAGTATATGATTACGATTGGCCCATCCACCCTTAATGTAATTTACATCATCATAGACAACATATTTATCTACCGCTTTCATTAACTGGAAGTAGCCGATATAGGGCATGAAGTAGGGCTGCATAATACCAAGTTTCATATCCTGCTATTTTCTGATTAACCGGAATACCCGTTCCATATCTTCTTCACTCAATGCATGATGCATCGGCAAACAGATCACCTGTTCCGCAATCTTTGTAGCAACAGGCAGATTCTCTTTCTGCGCCGACTTTAATTCACGATAAGTAGAGAAAGTACTAATCAGCGGATAAAAATACCTCCGCCCCAGTACCTGATGCTCCTTCATCTTAAAATAGAGTTCGTCACGACTCATACCATATCTTTCCTCATCGACAAATATGGGAAAATAAGAGTAGTTATGTTTCACGCCGGACATATCATCAAAAAGTGTGATACCAGAAACATTACGTAACGCTTCCCTATATTTGAGCGTAGCCTGACGACGCGCCTCAATTGCCATATCTACAGACTTTAAATTCAGCAATCCATAAGCCGCCCGTATCTCATCCATCTTAGCATTGGTACCGGGAACTACAACTTCCGTTTCACTGGCAAAACCAAAATTTTTCAAGTAATCAATTCTCTTTTTCGTATGCGCATCGTGAACTACCAATGCACCTCCCTCAATCGTATTAAATACCTTTGTCGCATGGAAACTCAACGCAGACATATCACCCGCATTCAGAACGGATCTCCCATTAATCTCTACCCCGAATGCATGAGCCGCATCATAGATAACCTTCAATCCATACTTATCTGCAATCTCCTGGATACTTTTAATATCACAAGGATGCCCATACACATGAACAGGCATGATGGCTGTTGTATAAGGAGTGATAGCTGCTTCTATCTTACCCGGATCAAGATTACAGGTTACGGGATCTATATCCACAAATACCGGTTTGATACCACTCAGCCACAGCGAATGTGTAGTGGCAACAAAGCTAAAAGGAGTAGTTATCACTTCCCCAGTAATACGCATTGCTTGTAAAGCTGCAGTTAAAGGAAGAGTTCCGTTAGTAAACAGGCTGATATAGGGTACTCCCAGATATTCACACAAAGCATCTTCCAACTCTTGATGATAATACCCATTGTTAGTGATCGACTTACGATGCCAAATATCTCGCAAGTAAATATCCAACTCCTCCAAGGATGGTAATAAAGGGGATGTTACTGTAATCTGCCGTTCCATTGTACCTTGTAATATCAGTCGTTTTTCCTAGAAACAAATAACAGACATTATCATATTCTCTCCACAAACCCTACCGGTACTTCTACCATCGCGGCTCCCAGTATATGAATCCTTACGGCTACTTTACTCTTTCCACCCATTGTTATCAACTCACCTGTTAATCCTGTCAACGGACCTTTGATAACTTTTACCTGTTCACCCGGCTGGATACGCTCCGAACACATTTCAACCGCTTCTTCCGAATAATCCAGCATAAAGCGGAAACGTTCCATCTGAGCATCCGGGATGATAGCCGGAGTACTTTCTCCACGCAATACCATAAAGCGACTGACTGAGGGAAGACGGAGCACAGGAATGCGTTCAGAAGGACTTATACGCACAAAAACCACCATAGGAATCACGACCCGCTGCACTTTCTTGCTCCGATCACTCCAACGATGTGTTTCTTCCTGTAACGGAAGAAAAGAATCATATCCCAATGCCTTAAGACGTTCATAAGTCTTCTTCTCTCTGTTGCTCTGCACACAAACAACCAGCCAACTCTTTATTTCATCCATAAAACTCCTCCAATTCGATAATTTACACTCATAAAAAGGTACCTCAAAAGCGCGCTCCGCTCCCGCCAGTCACATACATGAAGGCTACCCCTAACTTTTTATATTATATCTACTCTTCCCCCCTTCTCTTTCTTTCAAGACAGGGAAAAGCTTAGTTTATCAATTCAGCACTTCTCTGATCTGACTTCGGAGCCAAATTCGTATTGTAACGTCCGTGTCAGCCCCTCTTCCATTGTGAAAGCCGGTCTAAAACCGGACTCCTGCACTTTGACAGAATCAAACTGAGTCACCGCACAAAATTTCTTCACACGAACGGAACTTACTGATAGTTTTTTCCCGGTTATCATGGCCAAAGTATCAAAGCAATATCCCCCAAACATTCCTAGCCAATAAGGATAATGCGTGGTAGGAATATGCTTATTCAACACATCCCCGACATGGTACACCAAATCATTCATTGTGAAGTCCGGCTTATCGATATAATTGAATACATTATATCCCTCTTTTTTATTTTCAATCAGAAAAGTGATAAAAGATGCCACATTACCGACATAGGCCATCGACTTCCGGTTTTCGCCATTTCCAACCATCAGAAATCTTCCCGAAGTGATTTGACGCAGCAAATTATATACATTCCCCCTATTTCCTTCTCCAAATATAACCGTAGGACGAAGGATATTTATGTTCCACTCCCGATGCGTATCATACCACTCCTGCAACAGACATTCTGCCTGCCACTTGCTACGACCGTAGTCATTAAACGGGTCAGCCGGATGTAACTCCGATGGATTATCTTTATTTAAGCCATAAACTGCAACAGAACTGGTAAACACCAGCCGTGTAACTCCATTACTCTCCATAGCCTGAAGCGTATTACGCATTCCTTCCACATTCACCGTATAGTAAAGTGATGTCGGAGTCACATTATCCTTATGTTCTGCAGCTAATAAAACCACAAGATCAATCCCCGCTAACAGTTCTTTCAGCTTGCGTCCATCAAGCACATCGGCTAGTTGCGTCAGATGAGGATAAAGTTCACTCTGTTGTTTGTCAATATTCAGCAGTTCAATGTCCGGGACAGTCTGTAACAGACCTATCAAACGACTACCCACGAATCCGGAACCACCAATAACAGCTATTCTCATATTATTATTTTTAATCATTTACTATCCCATGTTTCGTTCGAATGAGTTCCCGCCTGTCCAACCATAAGTGGAAAGCAACCCATAATACAATATCTATAAAAATCACAATATTATTACTGATATACTCTACTGCTATGATATTGAAGAAACTTAAGAAAAATGCTAAAGCCAAAATAAGAGCCATTGTAGCATAATGAGATAACCCCATTCTCAAGAACTTATGGTGTATATGATTCTGATCGGGCATGAAGAACGGCTGATGGCTACGATAGCGTATCCATACCACACGAACCACATCAAAAAGAGGTACAATCAATGTTGCAAAAGAAACCACTATCGCTCCTTCCGAAAAAGGCTTTATCAATGGATTATTCATCGCATAGCTGATTGCCAGAAAAGCCATGGAAAGTCCTAACGTCAGACTACCAGTATCTCCCATAAAAATTCGTTGCCTCCCTTTTGATTTGCCAAATACATTGTAATAGAAAAAAGGGCATAGCACCCCTGCGGTAATAAAGGCAAAAACTGCATGTAACCATGCTCCATTATAAATAAATAAAAAACCAAAAACCAAAGCGCCCATACCGACCAAACCGGAACAAAGCCCGTCGATTCCATCAATCAAATTAACGGCGTTAATAATAAAGACAGCCACAAATACCGTCAAAGGCATCCCGATCCAAGGAGACAAAGTAGTTATTCCGAGTAGTCCATACAAATCATTAATCCAGAGTCCGGATAACGGAAGAAATAAAGAAGCAACAATCTGAGCTACAAATTTTCTGCGATAATCAATCCTGATCAAATCATCTATCACTCCGACCATACTCAGAATAAGCAACCCAATCATCAGCAATAAAAATTGGAAAGGTATAAATGGGTCTTGAAGATGGGGCGTCATTTCTAGCTTATACATAAAAAACATAGATAGCACTAATAGAAAGCATTGCACTGGGACGAACACGACTCCTCCCAAACGCGGTACTATACCGTTATGGGTTTTACGACCACCAACAGAATCAAACAGTCGTTTTCTAAAAGCAACGAGTAAAATCTGAGGAGTGATAATCCACCCCATAAATACCGCAACTAAAAATGCTATTGCTATAAAAAAATAATTCATTCCATAATCCACTTTTTCCAACAAATAAGTGCTGTCGTTTTTCTACTTTTCATTTAGTAAGAATCATCCGGCCTGATTTTACAGCCATACTATTCCACAACAAGACAATCGCCCAATCAACTGATAAACAGCGTTTTAATTACATATAATTCCCCTATATCTTTACTCTCTATTTTGTAATAGAGAGTAAAGATGTTTATATTGTATATATACAATTGATTAGCAGGGATTTACGCATAATCATATACCATACATTATGTTTCATACCCTGCAGATGCATAATAGGCTATAGAATTATTCATCATAACACATTGACAACAAATCGATTATATTAAACCATACTGAATCAATTATGAAGCAGAATGAAATAGAATCGCTTTGTTGTCATCAAAAAAGGGAAAGATATGAGAGGGGAACAATCACCCAATGGATTACTTTACGCAGGGGAACATTTGTCATGCAAAAATTACATGACAGATATTAGTACAGGATTCAAATATATTAAATTCGATAAAGAGAAATGCATAGAAGAAGAGTATACCCACAAGAATTATCTTTTATTTTTTTTAAAAGGAGATTTTTCAGTATACTGTAACCAATTTTGTAACCACACATTTCATAGCAATGAGATGGTAGTGTTACCTAAATCTTCAATGATAAAGATTTCCGCAACAGCCAAATCACAAATGTTGGCTATGGCATTTGATATACCGCAAAGCAACTGTGACAAACTTTTATTTCAAGGTTTGAGCTCTATTTGTGAAAATATTAACTATGATTTCAGCCCTATCCCCATGCGCTATCCACTAATGCCGTTCTTTGAAACTGTTGTTCACTGTTTGAGGAATGAAATGAACTGCACATACCTACATAATGTAATAGAACGTGAATTTTTCTTCCTACTCAGAGGATTCTATAATAAAAAAGAAATTGCTACACTTTTTCACCCTATCATTGGGAAGCAATTAGAGTTCAGAGATTTTGTCATGCAGAACTATTCAAGGGTAAATAATCTTGATGAGTTAATTACACTATCAAATATAGGAAGAACCAGCTTCTTTATTAAATTCAAAGAAGAATTCGGAATTACCGCAAAACAATGGATGATGAAACAATTAAAGGTACGTATTTTAGGGAAAGTTATAGAACCGGGCATATGTGTCAAGCAACTAATGGAGGTATGCAACTTTGAATCGCAAGCTCAGTTATACCGCTACTTCAAACAGCATTTTCGCTGTACTCCCAAGCAACTGATAGACCATTATCAGGCGAAAACCAATAATCTTCAAGGAGAATTACGAGAGTGTACAAAAGGAGAGTATTAATGTACTTTTTGATAATAGCTATTCGCAAAAAATAGTCTTATTTTGCAACATCGCTATTATTAAGCGATTGATATACTCTCTATTACAAAATAGATACCGTTTACAAATATAAGTTATAAATATGAGTTTTACAAAATTTGAAGAACAAATTTATGTTTCATATTACAACAGATTAGTCACAATACGATTTACCTGTGCCAGCGTTTCCTGATCGAATTCTTTAAGATATACTCTCGTCATTTCTTCTGAGGTATGCCCTAATCCTGCACTGATGATGGAAATAGGAGCCCCACTTTCTCTTGCCAATGTAGCCCAGGTATGACGGGCAGTATAAGTCGTCAGCCGGACATTTATATTTAACCGAAAAGTGATCTTCTTCAAATATCGATTCACCCTGCCTAAAGCCAAACGATACTGATCGTAGATAGATGTCGACAAAGATGTATCAATAATTGGAAACACATATTCACTGTCATTCGCATATTTATCAATCAATTCCTGCATCTGAGGAGTGACAACTATATGAATCAGCTGTTGTGACTTATGACGTCGATAGCTCAATATACCATCACGAATATTCTTCTTTTTTAGAAATACAATATCAACGAAAGCCATACCTTGGGCATAGAAGCTAAATAAATACATATCCCGCGCAATGTCCATTCCAGAATGAACAGGTAAAATAAGCGAAGAAAGTTTCTTCATATCATCTTTATTAATTGCACGTTTTATTGTCTTGCATGGTTTTGTCTGAATGTAAGTAAAAGGATTCTCGCTTTTAGGCTTAAATCCATCCCGGATAGAGGAATTATAAATCGTTCGGAAATTACGCAGATAATAATTAATCGTATTCCTCGCCAGTCCTTGTGCATTCAAATAGTCCTCATACCCTACCACAAAGCTGAAGTTTATTTCCTCCATCCTGATATCCGACTTACGCGCAGATTTCATACCTATATATTTTTTCAGAGAAATATAGGTGCTATGATAGGCGGCTGCAATACCGTCTTTCCCCATCTTTTTTTTATAAGAAATCTGTGTTTCTATATACTGCATAAGTAGATACGAACGATGACTCTTCTTCTTTTTAAACTCTACGATATCATCTACTAAATACTCCTCATTGTTCCTTTCCAACTCCAATATACGATTCTGGAATCGCTTATAGTCCCGTTTCAACTCACGATTTATCTCCTTTATTTCTTTCATGGAATAAAGCGATGCTTCACAATACTCAACCTCCAAAGCTCCATCAGCCAGTTGTTGCTGAAAGATATGATACTTGGTATAATAAAGTAACTTTCGCCTCCGGTGGATAAACTGAAAAACCAATGGAAATGTACCATTATTAAGCATTCGCTGTTTATTGAGCAATAACTTTATAGATGCCATAATTCTACTTTAAACCTGTTAATTTTTTATTCAAAACAGTGCAAAAGTATAAAATGTTCTTTACTTATAGAATTCTTTAAATTTTAAAATGATTCTTTAGTTGCCCTTATATAAATAATTAAAGAATTCCAACAATAAATTGTTTGTTTTATCCTAAATCAAGCACTAATTCGTCAATATAATAAAAATAACCATTTATGCTTAAACTCGCAAACAAGTCAATTCTGCATTAAAATGAGTAAAGCTTCTTATACTGTTTTGAAAGTTATAACACAAAAATACATAGTTTTTCTAAATCGTTTGCATGTATCCTCCATCTTAATGTTCTATTTTTCGAACTACATTTAACATGTATTTCTCTAAAACCAATAGATTGGAAAATTAAAATACGAATATCAAAACTGCTACGATATATGTATCCAAAATCAAAACTGCTCAGATTTAATTCCTCTTTTTTCGAAAAAAGAGAGATTCGAGTGAATTAAACAGGCATCCAGTTATATACCCTATAGCAGTTCCAATATTTTGTTTACTTAGATTACCACACAGTATGTCTGCGATAATTACCAACAACAATCATTATCAAAGAAAGACAATTGTAGTTATATAAAAAATAGCAACAAGTTTATATATACCAACCTATACGTTTATAATAAATTCCATGATCGTTTATAATAAACGTCCCCACCGTTTATTATAAACTCCCGAAATGAAATTCACAATAAAATCATTAAGTTTTTAAGACAAAAAAGGCTGCAAACTTCATAAAGTCTGCAGCCTTCAGCCTATATCTGATACTCTATCATCTGATGTATCTCAGGAAGATAGTCCATACTTGTTGCTATATTATACCATTCAGGAATATGATTTTACTTTTTTCTTTCATCTGTTTTTTTATAGGTTTATGCTATTGATCTACAAATATACAACATTTAAAAGCGTTTGTCAAGTACCTGCTGTATTTTCAAGTATTCAAGCGATTATTTCATGACTCTCGGTTCAATGACCTCTCCGCTAATAGAAACCACTCCCTGATCTGAGATAGCGAAATCCTTGAAATAGGAAGTACGCGGATGTATTTTCTCTTTGCTCCAGTGGGCATGGAAAATGTATTTCCAGCTGCCATCTTTGCATTGAAAAGGCGCGCCATGCCCCGTACCGACCAATCCCATGCCCTCAACTCCTTGCAGAAGCGGATTCTTGCTATACTTAATCCATGGTCCCATTGGTGACTTGGAAGTGGCATAGCCCACTCCATAGCCCTTATTCTGATAATGGTTGGCAGAATAGATCAGATAATATGTTCCATTCTTCTTGAGGACTGAAGGTCCTTCTGCTACTTTAGCCTGCAAAAGTTCCCACGGTGCTTCCGCTTTCACACATTGAGATAATGTCTCCGTTTTAATCTTCATCAAATCATCGGTCATCCGAGCTACCCAAATAACATTTCCATCGGTAAAACGCACAAAATAAAGATAGGGAGTACCATCGTCATCTATAAAGAGGGAAGTATCAATGCTTTTCTCCTCCCAAACAGGTTGTTTCACTTCCTGCCGGAACGGGCCTACAGGGGAGTCGGAAGTAGCCACACAGATATGCTCTTCTACCGAATAGAACATATAAAATTTCTTTTTCGATTCGATATAGTAAACCTCTGGTGCCCAAAAGCCCCACTTCCCGTATGAATCGGCTGCCGACAACGCTTGTCCCTCCCGTTTCCAGTTCTTCAAATCGTCCGAAGAAAAACAGGCGAAACCTTCACCTTTCGTTGTGCCACCGGTACCATAGGCATAATACTTGTTATTATAAAGCATCACATACGGATCAGCAATAGGCAGACGATCTGACTCAACACTCACTTTTTTCTCCGGAGCATTGTTTCCTTCTTTCTCCATTGCACCACTTTTTCCGTTGCAAACCAACAGGATGCAAAGAAGCAAAAGAGCGTTCATCCCTTTCTTTATCATAGACAGACTTTTTAAGTTTATAATTGCAGACAAAGTTACTTATTTTTTCGGGCAAAACAGTTATGTTCTGCACCTTAACCATCAATAATGACACAGGGCGGGCTAAAAAGATTTTTTTTAGTCCACCCCATACCAACAATCAGATAAATATCATGAGTAAATGGAACCTGTTATTTCAGAGCATCACAGATCTCCTTATTCATCTTCCTCAATGTTTTCTCATCCAGCTTGATAACCTTACGGTCATAAGTCAATAATCCGTTTACTTCTACTTCCACATCTGTAGTCTGAGTATAGACAGCAGCCGAGAATCCACGGGGAATCAGTTCTTTCAAGACATTGGCATATTCCATATATTTATCGGTTGCCTCCTTAGAAGTATTAAACTGAACATATCCCCAGTTACGATCCGGTTCCCATAGATGCTCTTTCAATACCAGACCGATACCACCATATTCTCCGAGCACTGTAGCACGCTGGGCGTCATACAGAAACATTTCCGGCCCCGGATAATGGTGCAAGTCAAGCATATCACCACAAGTATAATGATTACCACCACTGGCAGGATTCACCAGGCGTGAAGGGTCATATTGTTTGGTCCATTCTGCAATTTCAGGAGTCTTGAACTGTCCCCAGGCTTCATTAAACGGTACCCATGTACCAATACAAGGATAAGAATAAAGACAATCGATGATTTCTTTCCATTCTTTTCGATAGGTTGCTTCTGATTCTGTGGAACGTTTCTTCTCCGTTCCTGTAAAATACTCGCGCATCTGCCATTCCGGATTCTTATCTCCGCTCGGCATATCTTGCCATACAATAATCCCCAGACGGTCGCAATGCGTATACCAACGAGCCGGTTCCACCTTGATATGTTTACGGATCATGTTATAACCAAAGTCTTTTGTCTTTTGAATATCATATACCAATGCCTCATCACAAGGAGCCGTATACAGCCCATCGGGCCACCAGCCTTGATCTAAAGGACCGAACTGGAACTGGTCCTTATTATTCAACTGCAAGCGCACAATGCCGTTCTTGTCTCTCTTGGTAGAGAATTTACGCATGGCAGCATAACTCTTGACCTTATCCACCAGCTTATTGCCTTCGAACAGGCTGATCTCCAGATCATACAAAGAAGGGGACTCCGGTGACCATAACTTCACATCAGCCGGCATGGCTATTTCAACAGGAATACCATTAATGGAAACTCCTTTAGCCACCAGTTCCTTTCCATCGAACACCTTCACTTCTATTTTGTCCGATAGCTTCTTCTCATCAGTAGCAACTTCTACTGTCAGTTTATTCAGATCGATATCAGGAGTTGTTTTGATGTTCGTGATAGACTGTGCAGGCACAGGTTCCAGCCATACTGTCTGCCATATTCCACTAACCGGCGTATACCAGATACCGGAGGGCTTATTCACTTGTTTTCCTCTAGGCTGAGTACCATTATCCGTCGGGTCCCAAACCTTTACTACCAGTTCATTCTCTCCATTCTTCAAGGCAGGAGTGATATCGAATGAGAAAGGAGTAAAGCCACCAGTATGCTGTCCTATTTTAATTTGATTTACCCAAATATCTGTTTTCCAGTCAACAGCTCCAAAATGCAGCAATACACGTTCGCCTTTCCATTTTGACGGCACAGAGAATTTGCGTTGGTACCACAAGTCATTCTCCTTTCCGAGTCTTTTTCCTACACCGGACAAGCTGGATTCTATCGCAAAAGGAACCAGGATCTGTCCCTCATATTTTTGAGGAGCCGCCTGCCCTACCGAAGTTATGGCGTAATTCCACAACCCATTCAGGTTCACCCAGTTCGGACGTTCCATAATCGGACGGGGATACTCGGGCAACACATTCTCAACGTCTATTTTGGTAGCCCATTCTGTTTTAATCCGTTCTCCTGCCGGTTTCCACTGAGCAGGCAGATACGAACAATTAAAAAACACGACTAATAAGATAATAAATTGTTTCATCATGATATAATTTAAAAGGTTTCTGCAGGACACAACCTGTACTGTTTTATTTCTTCAGGAAAGTCTCCGCACGTCCGGGAGTATAAAGTTCCCATAAGGAAGCAACCGTCCAGCCGGGAGCAAAAATATCGTTGTAATATCCTTTTCCATTCTTTCCATAATCCCAGTTGGTGTGCTGAACCACTTCAGGATAATAACCGACCTTAGCAATGCCGCACATATGACCCTCATGAGGCAGCAACTGACGCATGGAAGTCGAGATCACCTCTGCAAAATCAGACAAGCGGTTCTCTTTGTATTCTTTGGACAACCAACGAAGCACGTCAGCAAATTCAAAAACAAATACATCGATATGATTATTTTCCACTGACACATTTCCCCAACCGCGGGTTTTCATGCCAATGTCTCCCAACATCTGTCCCGGAGCAAACGGAACATCCCACAGATAATACCATGACAGGGCAAAGTAGGCGGCCTTCTTTGTCAGGTCAGCATAATGCTTATGTTCTTCGCCTTTCGTAATCAGTGAAAGATAGTATGTAGCAGTGGCTGCATACAGCGATGCTTCTTTGTCCTCGCAGTTCGCATCAAGTGTAGAAGAGAAATAGTCTGCTTTGGAGATCAGTTCTTTCTCAAGATATTCAGCTGTCTTTCTGGCGCTGGCAAGATAGCGTTTGTCCTTGAAGTATTTATATCCCAGCACTAGTGGCAATGTTGCTGAAGGAGTACTACCTCCGCTCTTATCCACAATCGTAAAGTCATCACGGAATTTTCTGGGGAAGCTGCCGTCAGCGTTCTGAAGTTTCAGGAACATTTCAAACATCTGTTTGACCCGCTGTTCCCACTCCGGGTACTTGCGTCCCTGTTTCTTTTCGTATGCCAGAAAATGAAGTATCGCATAAATTCCTTCAGATTGACGTCGAATACTATGTACCGGTTCTTCAAACCCACGGTTTAAATTAACAAATTCCTTAAAGAAACCCGCCGGTGTAAATCCATTCTTCAGATAACTGTCAAAGATCTTAAGACTATTTTCCTTCAGTTCTTCACGATTGGTTTCCCAGCCATATTCCCAAGCATTGAACGAGTTCAAGAGCACACGTCCCACGAAACCAATTTCCGCTTCACCGTTACTCTTACAGTCATCTGTTCGCAGACCGACGCCCGAATTATAGGTCAACTCCGGCTTGCTTACCAAGCTATTCACAAAGTAATTGCTGAGCGTCTGCTTCATATCAGAAATGGAGTAAGGAGTGTCAACCGGTTTCGGAGCATAAGTATCATAAGAATATTCCCAGGCATGACGTACAAAATCGGAGAAGTCATCCGCACTGTTTTCCGAAATTTCCCAAGTTAACATGATGTTTTCCCCTTTCTTCAGCAGTTGGAAAGCTTTTACTTTAGGAGCCAATGTCAGTTTACGGATATAACTTCTGGGAGCTTCTTCATAGGGGAAACCGAAAGAAAGCGCAGCCACTCCATTCTGATTTTCAAAACCTGTAAAACCCAAGGATGTTTTTCCGGAAAGAATCACTTCACCTTCCTTATGTGTAGTCAAAGCGTCGGTCGTAAACTTATCCAGTCGGTTTACTGTCATATATCGCTTGTCCTTCTCATTATAGATTCCCGTCAATGGAGCACTCAATCTATCCTCACGGACTACCCAACTATCAGATGTATGGAATGAAGGAGCTTCTTTGGGCGAGCGCAGATTACGGCGATACCAAAATCCGGGCATGTAAAACAAGCAATCGTCGTGACGGAAACCGGTAGACACATTCTGTCCATAGTTAAAGTACACATCCTCCAGAGCTGTAATACACATGTCAATATGTAGACGCCCATTAGCTTCCTTGACCTTTTGAGAAATCGTCAGCGGAATATTTTCAGAGGCTACTAACTGATAGGCAGAATTATCATTCTGCGTTCTCTTTAAAATTAAAGGGTACTGCTTAGCCTTATTTCCGGGCACTTTCAAAGAAATATGTGCATTGACCTGTTCCGGTGTATAATTAACGGCCCAGGCAGACCCGGTCAATAGCCCGATAGCTATTCCACAAAGCAAGAATTTTAAGTTCATACAGCTCATCATAATTATATGAATCAGCACTAATCCTGATTCTGTTAATACTTTATTTAGATATATTTCCCAAGCCATTACCGGCTCTTATCAACGAGGACAAAATTAGCGAAGATCACCTTATCTCAGTAAAACAAATTGAGCAATTAGTAAAAGAATTCGTTCTAAATGAATGTAGAATGAGTAAAATAGTACCAAAACAGAACATATTACGTCCTTTTTGCCTGTTCATCGAGTGCCGATATCTGAAGATCCAGTCTCATGCAACCGTATCCGTTATGATAAAAGCATCCGCAGCTTCCCTTTCTCAAAAGGGAAACTACGGACTATGATTCTCCTTGATTTATGCGGCAATAAAACAAGAATAAGGAAATACTCTGTTATTTTTCCAGAAGAGCGACAGTACACCAAAGAACGGGACCTTGTCCATGATAATCACCAGTACGACGAGGACGATCATAATAGTACTGTAGATCATTCTTTTTATTGGTTCCGACACAGACTTCTCTGACCTGATTCTTTTCATTAACGTACGGAACCAATGCCAGCCAGGCTTTTCGGGCAGCAGGTGCATACTCTTCCGCATCCAGCCAGCCATTCTTCACCCCCATAATGAATGCGAAAGTAAACATAGCCGATCCGGATGACTCTGTCCAGCAATCAGACTTGTCAATCAACTGATTCCACAAGCCATCTGCATTCTGATACTCCTTCAGGCTTTTCATCATTTTCTGATAGCCTTCCAAGATACGGGCACGGTCTTTGTGCTTCTTTGGCAAACAACGGAGCAGTTCCGACATACCCGCCGCCATCCATCCGTTCCCACGTCCCCAATAGAAAGGAACATCCGGTGCATGATAGAAAAGACCATTCGGGCGTTGCAATTCATCCAGGTACATCACCATTTCTTTCGCTGCGCGGTCGATATATTTACGGTCCTTCGTCACTTTATACGCATGAGTCTGCACAATCGTAATCATGTACATATCATCAATCCACAAACGTGTCTGCCAGGAATACCCTTTTTCAGCCCATTCCTTTTCTTTAGGCTTTGCATTTGCGGGAACTTCCCACTGAGAGTCGGCATAAGGCAGTCCAAGATACAGGTATTTCTTATCCTTTGTCACTCGGTACATATCCAGTGGAAGGCTGCCGAACATATTCAAATCCACATGATTCATAATCGGCTGCAGCGCCTTCTCTGATGTAAACAAAGGGGCAAACTTATCTTCCAGAAGCTTTATCAACTCTTTATCTTTTGTTACCGCAGCATATTTCAGCGCGCCATTCCAGTAGAATGTTTCCGGATATCCAATCCATTTACCGGCATGAAGTGCGTGCTTCTCACCTACAAAGCGGTATGCCAAACGCTTACCGACCTCTTCGGGAGTGTATCCTTCCGGGAAGTCCGTCAGCAATTTAGTCTGAGCTGATAATAGTTGAAAAGGTAACAAGAGCAATAATAAAAGTAGTTTTTTACACATAACGACTTATTTTTATTTATTATACAATTATAGAATATCTACGGGAGTTATTTAACCTTCAGGTTCTTTACATTGTCGCACACGGCCACTGCTATTCTTGAGTCCGCACAACCATAATAAAGATATAACTTCTTCTTGTAATATGCCAGTCCCTCGATAAATACTGTTCCATCTTTGTATTGCCCGCTCTTCTCAAAAGGTGCTTCAGGCACAAAGAAAGGTTTGTCCAACCGGTCCAGTACTTTATAAGGATCATTATTATCAAATAAAAATTGTCCGGCGCAATAAGCACCTGCCGGATATGAGGTATCCCTGTCCTTTCCTGCATTTTTTCCATTATACAGAAGCACAATACCCTTTTTGGTTCGTATAGCCGGAGGTCCGCATTCTGTCATCTGACAGTCAAAATGCCCTTTACGCGGTCTCGCCAACTTCTTTAATTCATTCTTTTCGTCCAGTACCGGATACCAGTCTACAAGGTTGTCAGAAGTAGCCGCGTGAACAGCATACTCTCCCCAGTACATGAAATACTTGCCGTCTACTTTATCAATAACCAACTTTTCTTTCTTTACTTTGGTCAATATAGAAGCGGATTTACTGGCTATCTTAGTGAAGCGTCCATTATATGCCTTTTCAAAAGCAAGTCCATGCTTTGTCCAGTTTTTCAGATCCCGGGAGGTGGCTACAGCGATGCGCGGTGTCTTCCGGTTCCATGCCGTATAGAGCATCACATACAGTCCGTCTTCTGTCATTGCTACACGCGGGTCTTCACAACCACCCGGCCATTCTATACCTTTAAAGTTATCTTCCGCTGGAAATAATACCGGAGTGTCCAGTCTTGTCATTGTGACTCCATCCGTGCTCTCAGCATATCCGATACGTGAAGTCCTTTTACCGATGCCCTGTGCCGAATTATCTTCTGCCCGGTAAAGTACGACTATTTTCCCGTCTTTCACGGTAGCCGCCGGATTGAATGTATCACTCTCTTCCCACTTCACCTGTTGCTTCTGCATCGGACAATAAAAAGAAGTAGGTTGAGGTGAAATTACGGGATTAGCACCTTCAGGACGTACGAAGGGACCGAGTACCCAACTTCTGTTATCCTCCTTACCTGTAGTCGTATCCGTAGAAGGTTTCATGGTAAATCCATATAACATCAATATACCGGTCAGACTAATTACGAGTTTTAGTTTCATCTTATTTTCCTGCTTTATTCATAATAAATCATTTACCTTTACAGCAAATATTGTCCCTCCTCCTTCAATCTTTTACGCAGATAATCAGTATCGATTTTGTGGACATCATTCTTTGCCTGTTTTATAGCATGCACTGCAGCCATTCCGGCAGCTTCGCCAGTCACCAGACAAGGAGGCATTACCCGTAAACTCCCGAATGCTTCTTCATCAGTAGATATACAGCGTCCTGCAGTCAATACATTTTTCAGTCCTTTAGGTGTCAGGCAACGATAAGGGATTCCATGAGATTCTCCTTTTTTATAACGTGTCTCTTTATGACCGGGCTTATGAACATCTATATAATAACAGTTACGTCCGATTTCATCCTCAAAAGTTCTACGTTCTTTCCAGTCCTCTACCGTAAAAGTATAATCACCTTCAATCCGACGGCTATCTCTGACTCCAAGCAAAGAAGCAGTCTTCACCAAAAAAGCACTACCAAAAGTTTTGGGCTGAACATCCTTCATTGCTTCCAAATATTGTCCTGCAATTTGCCGACCTACCATCATTGCCTGCGTAGTCGCCCAAGGATCAGTTGAATCGACATTAGCAAGATGTCCGGCATTGAACTGCACCACATCCGGACCAATAAAATTACTATTAAAATGCTTATCTATCAATGGATATTTTCCAGACTCAATCGCTTTATAAACAGGGCTGTTCTTATTACTAGTATGTAATGAGGGCCCTGTCAGATTGTAGTTATAGCTATCGACATTAGCAAACGAGAAGCATAAAGATGAGCTCTGTACCACCCCACTATCATCTCCTCTCTTGAATGATGCGCCTGCCCATGCCGCCAAATCCCCGTCACCTGTCGCATCAATAAAAACTTTTGCCTTGAAAGCAACAAGCCCGGATTTATTTGCGACAATGATAGCGTCTACCGTTTCATCGGCTGCTTTTTCTACAGCAGCAACTCTTGAGAAGAAGAGTACTCGGGCTCCCGATTCAGCAACCATCTGATCATAAACTGTCATCAGATATTCGGGATTTATACTCACCCAATTCATTTTCTGTTTTCTCTCATGCGGTACTCCTTTCCTCGAAGCTTCAAAAATTTTCTCTGCCAGACCTCTATAAATAATCTTCTCACCATCAGAAAACGGACACCATGC
>ENA-OQJZ01000519-OQJZ01000519.1-human-gut-metagenome-genome-assembly--contig:-NODE-519-length-17885-cov-13.537399_pt1 | contig 17885 bp, 9 predicted proteins | sample MGYA00242618_ERZ504785 | MGnify/ENA primary metagenome ERZ504785 (study PRJEB26092, sample SAMD00036354) | human gut metagenome | host: Homo sapiens | study: EMG produced TPA metagenomics assembly of...
CGGTTTTTGCGCTGTAACTGCAGCGTAACCAAACCTGTAACTGACCGTGTAACCGCTGTCCATCAGAAGGGAAAGCCCAGCTGCTTGGCTTCCGCATCCGTTATTTCGGAGAAATTTTCAGCCCCGGTTTCGGGGCTGGTTACGCGCTCCCAGCCTTTCTGAACCCCGTACTTCGGATAACGCTTGGCGGTCTTGTGCGCCTGCCAGCCTTGGATATCGCCGCGCGAAATTCCCGTGTTCATGATCTCGCAGATAGCACGGGTCTCCCACTCTGCCGGAATGTTAGTGTTGCCCAGTGCTTCCGCATAGAGCTGCTTGGAACACACCCGGTCACCCGTGTAGTCCTCCAGAAAGGCGTAGATCATGCCAGCCTGCGCATCCTCCTGCATGAAGTCCTGTTGGTGGGCTTGCAGCGTTTCCTGCATAGCGGGGCTGAACGCCAGCTTGTAGTTGCCTCTGTTGTAGATGGTCATAGCTTCTGCCCAGAGCTGGTCGATATAGGTGCGAGATTCCTCCTCATTGTCCAGAATGTGGACTTCGGCCAGTTCCGCATCCACCGGAACAGGGATGAAGCGGCGGTTGCCTGTGCGGTCACGGGGCAAAAAATCCTGCCGGTTGGTCGTGCCAGCAAAGACGCACTGGCGCAGACGGTCGGCAGGATGGGTCTCGTAGGGGACTTTATAGGTTTCCTTCTGTTTGCTGAGAAAACTCTTGATCTCCTCGATGCTCTTGGCATTGGCAGTGGCGATCATCTCCGACATTTCGATGATCCAGTGACCTTGCAGCTTGCGGTACACGTTATCATCGTCCAGCCGCCGCAGGTCATCCGAGAACCATTCATCCTTGACTGCCAGCAACCGGAAGAAAGTAGACTTCCCAGCACCTTGCCCGCCCACCAGACAGAGCATGGTTTCAAATTTACATCCCGGCTGGAACACCCGCTTGATGGCTCCCAGCAGGAATATCTTCATAGCTTCGCAAGTGTACTCGTCCTCCGCAGCACCGAGGAAGTGGTGCAGGACGTGGGCTATCCGTTCTGTTCCATCCCATTTTAGGCTGTTCAGGTAATCCCGGATGGGATGATAGCGGTTCTCGTTGGCAACGATGCGGATGGCCGATTCAATTTTCTTCTCGCTGGAAATGCCGTATTTCTCCATCCGGCGCAGAATATACTTCATGTCGGTGTCGCTCAGCGTCTTGCCGGAGCGCGGCCAGCCAACAGGCTTTACGATGTCGATGCGTTCACTCAACAAGTTCAGCCGGATGGCATCGGCAAGCACATGGTCGTTCTGCAAAATCGTGATGCAGTTCTGGATCGTCCGCTGAATTTCGCCATTGGAGTGCTTGACCAGCATCTCCTTCACATCCTCAACGGTTCGGGGAGCACGTTCTTCTTGATTGACTTCTTTGCTCAATAAACATCACCTCGTGTTTCTGACTTTTCGGCGGTAGGCGGGACAGATGGCTTCCGCTGTGCCTGTTCTGCCTGCAAGCGATTCAGCAGTTGCAGAACGGAATCCCGTGCTTTCTCCTTGACCTGTTCCTTGCCTTTCTGCCGGACATCCGGTCTCAGGAGCTTTTCCTGCAAGCAAGTAGCAGTAATCTGCATGGTCTTGAGGAACTTGTCCAGCACGGTGTCCAAACGGTGAGCGGCGTACTCTCTCGTGGCCTGCGGAGCTTTGCGTTCCGGGGACAGCACCCACTTCTTCGTGTCCTCGATCATCCGCATATCTTCCTTGCGGGTCTCGGTGCGTACCACGTCCGTCACGACCTCCACCGCCTTGTCATAGGCCGCAGCCGAAACATTTTCCAGCAGGGTCTCCATATCCGAAACTTTCAAGGTCAATTCGTCCAGCTTGCTTTGCTGGGCGGTAAGCTGCTCCTTCTGCTTGGCAAGGATGAAGTCCTGTTTTTCCAGATATTTGCGGTTGCCGTATTCCGCTTCTTCCTCCAATTCCAGACCATGCCGTTTTGCAATCTCGAACAGCATCTTTCGGCAGGCGGCATCAAAGGTGATCTTGCGGTTGTTGCGGCGGCTGAGGGGCTTGTCTGGGTCGGGCAGGTCGAAGCCCAATGCTTCCAGTGCCTTTTCCTGCTGAGGAGCGATCTCGCCGTACTTGTTTTCGCAGTCGAACACATGACGCTCATGGATGTGGGGTGTGCTTTCGTCCAGATGCAGTGCCCAGTCCAGCAGATGAACATGAGTGCCGAAGCGCTCATGAAATTCGGACATAAACTCTGTCACCACTAAAACCAGGTCTTCCACCGATGCGTGTTCGTCCAACGTTCCGAACTGGTAGATGGTTTCTTCCGGGCAGGTTTTCTTACCTGCAAGCAAGTCCTCTATGGTTCGATTGCGCTCGGTGTGGCGAATCTTCGCATTGCGGGCGTTCTGGTTCTCCACAAAGTGAGCGTAATGGATTTCATAGAACATCTTCTCCACATCGCTGAATGCGGCAGTCTGTTTATCCTTGTCGGATGCCGAACGGATGCCATGATAGCAGTCCCAGTAGATGTTACCTTTAGCTCGTTCCGGGTCAATGTGCTCGCTGTTGGAAAGGTTGAAACTGCGGTCATTGTGCTTGGGGTTATAGGTGCCGTGGGTTCCGGCTCGTCCATTGTGTCGTGTTAATTTCAGATAGACATCCCTCTTTTCCTGTATTTTTGTGTACGGTCACTCATGCTATTAGATCACAAGAGTAATACAATTCTTCCAAGCAAAGGGTCATGCATTTCAAGACCGTGTCTTGAAATCTTCTCTCGGAATCGAAAGGTAATCCTTTCGGAAAAGGATTTATGTGTTTGTTCTACTGCAAAGAAAGTGGCCTATCGCTCCTTCCCTCAGTGGGAGATCATGGCGTTTGTCGCTTTCTGCTTAGAAGAGTTTGCTTCTGCTCTGCAAGAAAAGTATAACAGAGAAACTCATACTCGAACAGGAACTGTGAGTTCCTAATTTTCGGTGAAAGTAGGAAACATCGTTCCCATTTCTTGTTGCATCGCTATTCTTTCTTTGCGGAAAATCACTAAGATGCTGCATCTCTGCAATTATTATAGCACCTGAAATCACTAAAGTCGTGGGCTTCGTAGGCCTATTATTGGCCCCCTAAGTGAACCTGTTTTGATTACTTTTTCCTGATTTTAGTATAAGGTTTAGCGGGGGCTTCTTTCATTTCAACAGCTTGCCGGGAGAGAACGCAGCAGCGGAGCTGCTGGATCTGCCGCCGTTTTGCGCCAGATAATACCCAATAGGATATGACGCACAGCGTCATATCACTGGGCATGGCGTTCCCCCTTGACTCCCTTCAAAGGGCTGCGGTCTCGCCTGTCGGCTCGGTCGGTGCTTCAAAATACCTGCGGCCTTTTGAGGTCGCCACTGGCGACCCGCACCTCTGCACTCTTGCTCCGGGCAAACTGTCCTGAACGGACAGCTCGTCCGGCTTTTTCAGTTGGCCAAAATGACCAACTGATTCTGTTACGGGTAAAATCAAGTGCCGGGTGGCGGCACCTGATTTTCAACAGACCTTGAGACGGTACGAAAAACGATGTGCTCATTTTGAGTACTTGCAGCATCTGTAACACGTTTTCGATAGACTTTTTGTCGGCAGGAGTTGCTGCAATAGCGGGCATCTGCACGTTTGGGCGTGAATTTTTCACCGCAGCACTGGCAGACCAAATCCTGACGGCGCATTTGGCGGTATTCCCGCTGCCGCAGATTGTTGGCCTGATTGCCGCACCAGTAGCTGTGACAGTATTTCTTGGTGTAGATGGTGGTGTAGAACACCCGACCGTAGCCGCCGCAGATAAGTTTGTGGACGGCGTATCCTCCGGCGGTAAAGCCCGTTTCCTCATACGATTCTTTCAAATAATCCTGATTGTTCTGCTCCCATTCCTCGTTTGTCATATACATGGAGATGACCCTCCTTTCACTGGCATTACAGAAAAACAATGTGGTCAATTTGACCACATTGTTTTCTGGTAACTGAGGAATCAACGTTTAGCCGTTCTCCCTGCATGGATTTCCTGCCCCCTTCCGGCGGCGTTTTCCGGCTCGCTTTTGCGAGGTCATCGCCGGGTATCCCATGCAGACGGTCATGCGGTTTTCAAGGTTCGGCGCTGGATTTGGCAATAAAAAAATCGCCACACAACAACCTGAACCTGACCATTCCTTCCGGGATGGCCTTGGTTCGGGTTCGTTATGTAGCGATAGAAAGTTAAAAACTTGCTCCGGCTCCTTCGGGAGCCGAGCTGGAACTCTAAGTAAATATGTTATATTAAATTGTTGGGATAGATCACCACAAAAATCGCAGTGTGTCAACAAAAAACTTTGAAAACACGCCACTTTCGGCAGTGTGCAAGAAAACGCAAGGGAAACCTTGGTAAAAAGAGCGAACAGGACAACTCGTTCTGTTTGTAATGGAATGCCAACTCGGAACTTTTTTGAGCAGAAAAACAACCGTCCACTTCAAGTTGAGCTTGAAAACGGACGATCATTCTTGCAAAGTGATTTTCAAATTTGGGAGGCGTTTTGAAAGGCCTCATAGCGCTAGCAAGAGGTTATACAAAGACCATTTTTGCGTTGCCAAACACTTGTTGGGAAAGTCAAACCCTTGAACTGCATCCGGTGGATGCAGGCTGTGCGATTGCATCGCTGATTCGTTCAAACTCATCGCAGCCCTATATTATCGCTCACACTCCCGATCAGGATGTCAAATGCAGAAGCGGCCATCTGCATCTACGCAAACAGCCGCTTCATGATTCATTTTGTACTGGTCACTGCAGTACCTTATTCATCAGCTCTTGATAGCTGTCCACATGGTCGTATGTCACAAGACCATCTGACAATTTTGCGAAGAGCTTCTTGGCGCAGTCAATCTTGGACTTCTCGATTGGGCGCAAGTTCAGGCTTTCCATCGTGCCTTTGGTTTCTGCTACAAAATAGATGTGTTTCACCTTGCCCTCATGGAACACGATTGCCCAGTCCGGGGAGTAGTGTCCAACCGGGGTCGGAATATAGAAGCCTTTCGGCAGTTTTGCATAGATAAAGACTTCCTCTGCACCGTCCAGATTTTCCGCAAACTTCCGTTCCACGCTCTTTTCCGCTGTGCCATCGGTGAAAACGTAATCCTGAATCGCCTTTTGTGCCTTGTAAGCCTTATCCATCGTCAGAGCGTGTTTCTCTGCCGTAAAGATGCTGCTGTCGTAGCTGCCCTCAATGGTATCATAGGTGATATGCTCCACGATCATGGTAGCTTTCTGCTCCTTGACCAGCCGGATCACCTTTGTGATAAATTCTTCTGGGTTGTTCTGGTACATCGCAAAGGTTGTCGGCTTGATGCCCTGCAAAATCCGTGCAACGGTATGCCGGGTCAGCGTTGTGCCCTCTGCAATTTTGCCGATCAGGTCATACGCAACCTGACCTGCGTAGTCATGTTCTAATTTTTTTGTTCTGCTCTTGGCATCGCTGAAGCTGCTGCCTTCTCGCACCATATCGGCACTCAGGACATCTTTCTGCCCGGCATAGGTAACGGTATATTGCAGGCGACTGACGTACAGTTCCCTGTCGATGTATTCGGTTGCTTTCCGGATCAGTTCCTCAGAATCAAAATCCACCGTATAGGCGTATTTGTGGTTGATCGTCTGCCAGAGCTTCTGGAACTCTGCCTTTTCAAACCGGTCGTTCAGCGGATTTTCCAGCACTTTCGGCTTGTTGCCATCCTCAAACATAGACTTGAGCATACTGTCATCATAAATTGCCTGCACAAGCGTGTGCACACCCTCTTCAATGGGCTTCAGCGTTTCCGGCACCGGTGCAAGTGTTCCGGTCTGCACATCGTCCCGGTAGTCCTGCGTGACGTTATCCTGCTCATCCACATAGTTGTTGCGGACAAGGTACTGATAAATCGCCCGTGCCTGATGGTCATCCACCTTGATAGTTTTGCCATCCAGCCTGATGGTCTTGCCGGTAAAATATGCAATGTCTGCCTTGCGTGGGCGGTCATACAGCACTGCTTCGGTCTGCTTTTGCAGTCCGTCTACAAATCCTGCATAGCTCTCGCTGGCAATAACGGTCAGGACGTTGATATCCTGCACCTTATCTCCCAGTACTTCCGCATCCATGCGGTTTCCGTCCTTATTCACGCACAGACGCAGACCACGGCCTACTTCCTGCCGCTTCTGCGTGGTGCTGTCGCTGTGCTTCAGGGTGCAGATTTGGAACACATTCGGGTTATCCCAGCCTTCCCGCAGGGCAGAGTGGGAGAAGATGAACCGGGTCGGCTCTTCAAAGGACAGCAGACGTTCCTTATTTTTCAGGATCAGGTCATAGGCAGAAATGTCATCCGACATATCTGAGCCACGCTTGACCGAACTGTTGACGCTGTGACCTTTCTTGTCGATGCTAAAATAGCCCTTGTGGACATCATGCACATCGGTTGAATCCAGATAGGCTGTATAAGCAGGGTCGAACAGGGTGCGATGCTCATTCAGAACCGAAAGATACTCCTGTTCAAAAATCTTGCCGTACTCGCCCAGCAGCTCGTTTCCGTCTTCATCGTACTGGCGGTATTTTGCCACTTCGTCGATGAAGAACAGCGAAAGTGTCTTGATGCCCAGTTTGAAAAGTTCCTGCTCTTTTTCAAAGTGCGAAAGGATTGTTTCATGAATCTGTACCCGGCGCATATCGTTTTCGGAAACGTCGCCGGTAACATCACCTTTGCGGATGGTGTCTCCGTTCGTAAAGGTCACAACGCCCGTGATCGGGTCGATTTCCGACACTACGAAGCCCTTGTACTGCTCCATTTCCCCGGATTTATAATAGAGATTATCGCCCACATCCAGCATATGGAACTCTCGCTTCGTGCCGTTCTGGTAGCTGACCTCCATCTCCACTTTTGCCCGTGGCGGATTCTTCGGGGAGATGATGATGCTTTCCAGATACAGATACTTGTCCGTACCACGCAGATTTTTGACCTCAAAGCCTTTGACTTCGATTTTCTTGACCAGTCGCTTATTGTAAGCGTCCAGCGCATCCAGAACGTAAATCAGATTATGCTGCTTGGCGTGGGTAGCAGAGTAATTCAGTGTGAAAAGTGGATTGAACTTTTTCAGGGCTTTCTGAGTGGCAGAGTCCTCTTTGCCCATCTTCTGCGGTTCGTCCAGAATCAGGATCGGGCGGTTGGCGGCAATCACATCAATCGGGCGGCGGGAACCGAACTCGTCCCGCTTGGTGTAGATAATACGCGCCGCAGCATCTCCCTTGCGGCCTTCCACGTTCTTGTCCTCGTTCATGGAGGCGGCAAACGCCTGCGTGTTGATGATCATGACATTGATGCCGGAATTGCTGGAAAAGGAATCCAACTGATTCAGATTGCTGCTGTTGTAGATAAAGAACCGTGCCTTTTTGCCGTAGCACTCCATAAAGTGATCGGCAGTGATCTCAAAGGACTTCTTTACGCCTTCACGGATGGCGATACTCGGCACAACAACGATAAATTTGCTCCAACCATACCGCTTGTTCAGCTCGAACATGGTCTTGATGTAAACATAGGTCTTGCCTGTGCCGGTTTCCATCTCAATATCCAGAGAACACCTGCCCAGCGGTGCCACCAACTTGTCCGACTGATGGATGTTTGCTTCTGCCTGCAATGTGCGGATATTCTGAAGCAGCTCCTGGTCGGTCAGTTGGAGTGCTTCGTTCTTAAAGCCGGAATCGTTGATTAAATCCTGCAATTCCACCTGTGTTGCATCGTCCCCACTGGAAACAAGGCTCAACTGCTGCGGCTGTGCAGACAGGTTTCCCATATCCCGCAGGTACGACACGCCTGCATTGTAGGGCTGACCCTGAAAGACCCGTGCCACCGCATCCACAGCATCGGTCTGGTACTGCTGAATCTTAAAACTAAACTTCATCTTTGTGGTTTACCTCCTGCTCCAGCATCAGGAACCGGTCAAAATCGCTCTCATACAGGCGATCCTGAATGACACGATACTTTTCGTATTCGGTTTCTGCGTGGAGTTTGGCCTGTTCTGCGCTGATTTTACCGGGGCCTGTCAGCAGTTCATTGCCGTTGAACTCCAGAAAACCGTCCAGCCGCTTTGCCCAGTCCTCCATGCTCATGGGGATCTTGCGCTCGGCCTGCAGCTCGGCATAATCCAGATAGAGCGACACGATGCGTTCCAGATAATTCATTTCCTCTTTGCTCAGGTAGTTCTTGGCCACCGTCACATCTGCTTTCAGGATTTTCCCATCCGGCGCATTTTCCCATGTGGTAAGCCCCATGTGCTCCTTGTTGGCATCGGCACGCTCCACAATCAGTTCTGCCGCCGTGTGGCGATGCACAGCATAGTGCATCTTATTCTGAACCGTCTGGAAGAACAGGCGGGTCGTCTTGGCGTCCTTGTCGTAATCAAACGCTGTTGCGTATAAATCCGTCACTTTCTGATAGAACTTGCGCTCCGACAGGCGAATTTCCCGAATCTGCTGCAACTGCCGCTCGAAATATTCATCCGTAAACATGTGACCTTTTTTCAGGCGGTCAACATCCATTGTCCAGCCCTGAATCGTATGGTCTTTCACGATCTGACCCGCCCATTTGCGGAACTGCACAGCACGCTGATTATTCACCTTAAAGCCGACTGCAATAATCATTTGAAGATTGTAATGATCCTGCTTGCGGCTGATCTGCCGGTCACCTTCGGTTTGAACTGTCAAGTATTTCTTGACAGTTGCCTCCGGAGCGAGTTCCCCATCCGCATAAATGCGTTTGATGTGCTGTGAGATCGTCTGTTTGGACACATCATATAAGGTTGCCATCATCTTTTGCGTCAGCCAGATGTTTTCATCCTCATAGCGCATTTCATAGCTGGTATCACTGTCTCCGGTAGAAGCCACGAAGGTCAAATATTCTGCCGCAGAGCTGTGAATTGCCTGTTCTTTATTCTTTTTTTCGGGCATTGTAGTCTGCCTTTCTTATCGTATTTTGATGCTCGACTGTTTAACGATATCCGGAGACATATTTTTAGATTTCAAGAGTTCCTGAAGTCCAATCTTGGTAAGTTCAGATGTAACAAACGGGCTGATCGTAATTTCTTCTATAACATCCGCAACGGGGAATTTTTTCAGTTCAAGCTGTGGGCGAATTGTATTTCCGACCAGCGTAAACTCTTTGGTGGCTTTTTCGCCCAAGTACTGATCTTCAAATGGAATGCCAAAGCGATATTCATGCTCAAAAGAAAAGTCCGGAGATTTAATGCTCAAGCAATATTGCAGGACATCATCATAAATCATTGGTTCGTTATGGTGTTCCAGCCAACTCTTTACAACTGCATCCATACTTTGCCCGGCATTATAGTTGACAGAGCCCTTTATTAAATTTGTAAAACCGTTTTTTAAATTATCACCACGGAGTGAATATAAAAACTCGTTCAATTTTTGACTATTAAATTTTATAGAGCAACCATCTTTGGCATACATCCGCCACATAGCAAGGTCATCGTAGTTTTGTGACAGGGAAAGAATATAGTAATTCAGGTCGCACATATTCCATTGCAGATACGGCAGATCTTCGCCAATCCCTTTGAGCCGTTCAACTTTTCCTTGCTCAATGTTTTCGATTGCAGTCAAAAGCTTTTGCACAAACTCATTTTCAGCCATGGGTTGAAGGAGTGCTTTCAACCAGTGTGTCGCATAAGAAAGCTCCTGCGTATCATTCAAAAATCGATAGTCTGTCAAACGAATTGTTTCATTCTGCAAAATAGCGAAAAGTGACGCCAGTGATGTATAGTGATAAAGGTCAATGTCCTCGTATTGAATTTTTGCTGTCATCTCACAACACCTTCCTTACCGTTTCCGGGCTATACGTTTCAAAAATCTGGTCAAAGTTTGTTGCAACGCTGTCGTTTGCCATGGAGCTGTCACGGAACACAGCATAGTAGGGCTTCATCTGGGCAATAGCTTTGACGGTCTCCTCCGTCACATCATGGTCAAAGCAGGCCAGTAAGAAGCCCTCTGCCACGTTGAACACCTTTTTGCCCGCAATCTCTTTCACCTCAATGGGACTGGACAGCAGCACACCCAAATCCAGCATGACCTGAAACAGCAGATCTTCCGGGGTGCGGTCAGATTTAACGTTGTCCACCAGAGAGAACAGATCCTGCTGCTGGGTCTCCTCCGGCGTGTAGTAAACCGGCTTCATGTTGCTTTCATCTAGACGCAGGCAGCGGAAACCAATATCCAAATCAGCCGGAGCGGTTAGCCCAGCATCTTCCTTAATTTTTCGACCCGCACGGCGGATACGCTCTTTGCCAATTTCGCAGATGTTCTTGTAGCCTGCCTTGTAGGCTTCGCTCTTTTCATCTGTTTTTTCGGGCAGCTGCACCATGATGAACTTGCGGTGTCCGTCATCTTCGGCGTTCAACTGCATTACAGCATGGGCAGTAGTAGAAGAACCAGAGAAAAAATCAAGGACATAATCATTTCCAGAGGTCAACATAGTTAACATCTGCTTCAACAATCTAACAGGCTTTTTCCCATTAGGAAATGGAACATCACCCTCTTTTGTAAGATTTTTTGTCTCACCAACAAAATCCCATAGTGTACCTTGCAAATCCTTTTTATATAGAATACCGTTGATTTCCTCAGCGACATCTTTCAGCCAAGCAAAAAGACGGAAGTTTTCTCCTTTGTAAAACTGCTCATAAGTGTTTCCTTTATTTCTGCCAGTTTTCGGAACATATTCTATTGAATACAAATCGCTTTCAATGCCGATTTGTCTTACTTTTTCCATAACTCTCGGACGAATTGAACTCTGCGGCATTGCTGTTTGATAAATGCAATATGCGTATCTATCATATACTTCCTTTTCTGTTAAGTTTTCTTCTTTCATAATTTGCCCAACAGATTTTATTATAAATCCGATACGCTTATAAATCTTGATTTCTAATCCGTCACCATCAAAAGTCGACCCAACATAAATTTTCTCTCCGGGATTTACAAGTGCCGTTGTGTATTTCCAGCTTATGCCTGCATTTCGATATTCTTCTACCATTTTGGAGATTGGCGTATATTGATATACATTTTTGAATGGAACTAATTCTCGATAATTTTTTGCGTAAACAAGAATATATTCCATGTTTTTCTTTAATCTTTTGTCTTCACCACCACCAGATGCTCCAGCGATATTTTTTAATTTCAAGCATATTGTATTGATGTAATTGTCTGTACCAAAAATCTCATCACATAATTTTTTGAGATTTTCTACTTCACCATCGTCAATAGAAATAAATATAACACCATCATTAGTTAGATAACTTTTTGCCAATTTAAGCCGAGGATAAATCATATTGAGCCAATCCGTATGGAAGCGGCCGTTGCTTTCGGTGTTTGTCACCATGCGGTTGCCTTCTTCATCGTACTGGCCGCTGTTTCCCATGTAATCCTCGGTGCTCTGTGCAAAATCATCCTCATAGACAAAGTCATTGCCTGTATTATAGGGAGGGTCAATGTAGATCATCTTGACCTTGCCCAGATAGGTTTCCTGCAAGAGCTTCAGCACTTCCAGATTATCGCCCTCGATATAGAGGTTTTCGCTGTCAAAACCGCCGGGTGTACCGTCCTTACCAACACTATCAGTCACCACCGGGCGCAGGGTTGCCGTGATGGGCGCATTGGCCGCCAACATCGCCTTTTTCTTATCCGGCCAAGTAAACTGATAGCGTTCCTCCCTGCCCTCTACAATGGAGTCGGAAAGCTCCTGCCGCAGAACGTCAAAATCAATGGCGTGTTCTACTTTGCCGTTGCGTTTCACCTCGGTAATTGCATTGGGGAATAGCTTGCCAATCAGCTCAATGTTACGCTGTACTCCGTCAAGGCTGTGCATTTTTAGAGTTTCCATTTTATTTTCCTGCCACTTTCTCTTTTAGTTCATCAATAGATTTTTGACGTTCAATATTGTCCAATAGCAAAAGCGCAAGCAACATCATTTGGTATAGTTCATCATACCAGTCTTCCAGATGCTGATTGTCTATCTCAGCAACATATTTCTTATATTTTGAAGGCTCATTTATATTTTGATTATTATGTCGAATATTCATGTTATTTAACATGAAAAAGATGTTCGATGTCAGGTCTTTATCTAACTCTTGCAGTTCTTTTCTTCTCGGTTCAAGTTCGCTTGCTAGTTTAAGCAAAATTGACTTTTTTGCATTTATGTTGCCCTTTAGCAATCTGTGATTATATCGAATAATATCGAGTGCAAGTGTCTCTGGAACAATCTCGGCAGTAGCCGTCACCTCTGGTTTATCTTCAATAACCAAGACACACTCATCATCTTCTGGAATATAAGCAGTATAGTTATACTGTCTCAAAATGTCATCCATCACATCTTGCAAATGAAAAAAGTTCCCACTCCATAACAAGCCATTCGTTCCTTTTTCTAAGTCGCCAAATGCAAGATTCCAAAAATTATAAATAATCTCAATCAATGTAAAGATATCTTCTGCATTGATTGTCGCTGACCGTTTCAAATTATTGTAATTTACGGTTCTAAGGAAATCGTCGACATCCAAACAGTGATTTCTATATTTCCACGTTTCAAAGCAGTAATCTTCGACATAATCTTTCAACGTATATGGTATGCCACGATTAACTCTGAGAATTTCTTCTTTAAGAAACATTGAATCCAATCGCAGTACATCATTTGCCAGATTGGTATTGTCTTTTACGATATCAAAAATGCTTTTTCTCACAATTAGGTCTCCTGCTTCTTGATTTTTTTAAGTTCTTGTACCAGTTCAAATTTCTTCTTCGGTTGCTTTTCCTTACGGATTTTAGCTTCCAGTGCCGCAATCTGTTTTTCCATCTGTTCTCGTTGCTTCTGCTGCTCTACGCTGTCTTTCAGCGATGTGCTTTCTCCTGTGCCAAGCACATCACCTGCGATCTGACGGACAAAGTTTTCGTATACAGCATCCAGCGTAAGTCCTTCCAGATGCACCGGAAGGTCGTCCTCGTCCAGCCAGTCCGTAGAATAATAGCGATCAACCTTAAAGGCTGTCTTGCCCGCCGCAGCCTCCTTGTAGCCGATGACAGCACGATACTTGCCCTCGTATTCCAGCAAAAAGAGGATGTGATACGGAATTTCCCGGTCGATCTGGCGCAGCACACTCTCGTCCAGCTCCGGGGCAGACAGCCGCACCTCGACCACCTCGATCTCCGTCACCTGCTCCCCAGCCGCCAGATTCAGGGTGGTAGTCGCAATCTTATTGCGCCAGTAGATGATCCTGATCTGCTCGACAAAGGCTCTCTTCATAGCCGGGGTAACGGCAATGTTCTCATAGAACTTCTGCTTAGGGATGCGTTTATTAAACTCGGTAGATACAGGCAAGCCCAGCACGTTTTTTCACCTCTGTGCGTTCATTTTACAACAAGAAAGCAAATCAACTCAAAATCATCCAGCCCAGACACCTGACTGAGTAATGCTGTTGTTCCGCCCACAGAGAACAGGCTGTCGATATCGCTTTCTTCCTTAATATCAATGATTGAATCAATGGCTTCGCTCAGCAATTCGGACATTTCTGCCATGTCCTTTCCATCGTCTGTTTCCCGGTTGAAGCGTTCATACACCTCTTTGATTGGCTCAGTCTTTCCACGGCACAGCAGCCGGATATCGTCCAACATCTTTTTGGGGTTCAGGTAGTCGCAGATGATCTGCCCATCCATGCCGATGTAAACCATGTAGAACGGATGGATGCGGTTCCGATTGTCCACATTGACGCTGTTATTGATGTTTTTCAGCACGAAGATCACACCCTCCGGCAGTTCATCCGTAGCCGGAACCACCGCATGAAGTCCACGGGGCTTCTTGTCCAGATCACCATTGTGTTTGATGTAATCCAGCAGGTCGAGCCGGAACTCGTTCAGGCCCAGATCCATAATGGAGATGCCGTCCGACATATCTTCGATGTCAACGACCTCTTCCTGCAAGCGTTTCAGCTGTGCCTTGCGGTACTCCAAATCGCCCTTTTCTTCGGGGTTAATAAGGTCATCATCGCCGGTGGAGGTCATAACGGTGATTTTCATGCGGGTCTCCACACGGGATTTCAGGTTGATGTAATCGTCCAGCGTCAGATCAGGCCAGAAGTTCACAAGTTGGATGTACTGGTTTCTGCTGCCGATACGGTCGATTCGTCCAAAACGCTGGATAATGCGTACCGGGTTCCAGTGAATGTCATAGTTGATCAGATAATCGCAGTCCTGCAAGTTCTGGCCTTCGGAAATGCAGTCTGTCGCAATCAGCACATCAATCTCCGTGGTACTACCGGGCATCAGAACATCCCGGTCTTTGGAGATGGGAGAAAAACAGGTCAGTACATTGTTGAGTGTTGCCTTGAAGCCCTTGATCGTGGTTCGCCCATCAATCGATCCGGTAATTACAGCGGTATTCAGCCCATATTTCTGCTTTACAAACGCACTCACATTGTCAAAGAGGTACTCTGCCGTATCCGAAAATGCAGAGAAAATCAGCACTTTTCTGTTGCCGGCATTGATCGGGTGCTCAATTTTTTCAGACAGCAGCTTGAACAGTTCTTGCAGCTTTGTGTCATGCTGCGGCGTGATATCTGCCACCATAAAGGTCAACAGCTCCAGAATTTCTGCATCTTTCCGAAGCTCCGTACGCCAGCTCTTCCAGTCCATATCTGCAAGGTCGATTTTGACTTTTTTGCCGACGGTGAAAAAGTCAGTGTTTTCATCGTCCATGTCAAAATCGTCTCCGGCCATGTCGTATATATCCAGATCAGCGTGGCCGGAGCGTTCAAACTGGTCAATGGACTGAATCGTACCATCAATCAGTTTCTTGATGCGCATCAGGGTCAGCTGGAACGAATGTACAGAGCTTTCCAGCCGTTTCAGCAGGTTGATACTCATCAACCGACAAATACCCTGCTCACGGCCTCTCTGGGTCAAATTTTCTCCCTTATTGTGCGTCAGCTCCTGATATTTCTGGATCTTACTTGCGAAGATGTAGTTGGAGGGCATATAGACGCACAAGCTCAGCTGAATCAGCTGCTCATAAATTTCGTTGTAGTTGATGGCATTATTCAGGTCCGTCAGGCATGGACGGACGGAAATCGGCTTCAACCGCTCCGGGAACTTTCCGATAGCGTTGGTGTTGTAGTACTTCTCGATATGCTTCCGAGAACGTGCGATGGTAACACTGTCCAGCAGCTCGAAGAAGTCGAAATCCAACGTCCGCAGCAGCGCATCCGTGGTTCTCTCTTCTGGTTTCAGCTTGCTCCATGCGTTAAAGGCTTTCTGCGCCTGCTTGAAGATGTCCTCATTGCTCTTTGAGGTGTTCAGCTTTTCATCCAGATACTCGGAGCTTCCCTCATAGGCAAGGGCCAGCTGATTTTTCAAGTCAACAAAGCGGTTGTTGACAGGCGTTGCCGAAAGCATCAGCACCTTGGTCTTGACTCCGGCACGGATTACCTTATCCATCAGCCGCTGGTAACGATTGTCCTGCGTCTTGCTATGAGTTCCGATTCCATTACGGAAATTGTGCGATTCATCAATGACGACCAGATCATAGTTGCCCCAGTTCAGGCGATCCAGGTCGAGGCCATTCGACTTTCCGCCGCTTCTGGACAGGTCTGTATGGAACAGAACATCATAATTCAGCCGATCCGATGCAATCGGGTTGTTCACATAGTTGTCCTTATAGGTATTCCAGTTTTCCGCCAGCTTTTTGGGACACAGCACCAGAACCGACTTGTTTCGATTCTCATAATACTTTACGACTGCCAGTGCGGTAAAGGTCTTGCCAAGGCCAACACTGTCCGCAAGGATGCAGCCGTTGTACTTTTCCAGCTTATTGATGATAGCAAGCACCGCATCCTTCTGGAAGTCGTACAGCAGACTCCAGATTTTGCTCTGCTTGAATCCGGTTGCCTCATTCGGCAGCTCGTCTTCTGAGATGTCGTCCAAAAACTCGCCGAACACATGATACAGCGTCATAAAGTAGATGAACTCCGGGGAATTTTCAGCATAAGCCGTGCTGATATTCTCCAGTACTACATCTGTGACATCCTGCATTTTGTCCCGGTCGTTCCACAGGGTATCGAACAACTTCATGTACTGCTGTGCGAACGGAGCCTCCATGCAGTTGACCATGTTGTAGCTGTTATTTCCGCGCTCACAGCCAATATCAACTGTCGTAAATCCGCCAATCGGCATATAGGCGATCTGTGCTGCGCCGGAATCCACAGTCATAAAGCCAGCCATATTTTCACCGGTGGTGTTCGATTTGAACGTAGCCTTCCTTCTGATCCAGTCTGCACACTCCTTTGCGATGGCTCTCTGGGTCATCTCATTGCGCAGTTTGATTTCAAACTCTGTACCGTAAAGGCTTGTTTCACGGGAAATGCGGGGAATGTAGAACTCCCGCTTCTGCTTTTCAGCCTTTTCTTTCACAAAAGTGGGCGATGTAAAGATAAATTTGAACTCGTCCACGGTTTCAAGCTGCTTTTTCAGCTCTTTGTACGCATACATTGAGAAGCAGGCTGCCGCAATAGATACTTTGCTGCCCTTTTTGATTTCTACCCGTAAATCATCTCGAACGGTATTGGTGATGTTATCCAGAATTTTCATATCATCCACCGGTTTTATGCTTATCCGCATTCTTTTATAGCCTTGACTATGAAGGCGCTCTTACAAAACTCTATTTCTATTATACCACCCGCTTTTTCCCCTGTAAACGAAAAAGCTGACGGTGTGTAGCGTGCAGCATCCATCAGCTTTTCGTGACACAAAAATCGGCACCCGCTTTTCAGCGAGTGCCGATTTTGTTACCCTATAGTGCGCTTTGATTTTTGGCGTAAGTGGCGTAAGTTTGGCGTAAATCCGCTTTTGCGTGCTCCAAAAATCAAGGATTCATGCGGTTTTTAGGCAGCTATTAGTACATGCCGCCCATACCGCCCATGTCACCGCCTGCAGCAGCGGGTGCAGCAGGGGGTTCCGGCAGATCAGCGACCAGGCTTTCGGTGGTCAGCACCATCTCAGCGACGGAGGCTGCGTTCTCCAGAGCGGAACGGGTGACCTTGGTGGGGTCAACGATGCCAGCAGCGATCATATCGTCCACAAAGACCTCGTTCTGAGCATCAAAGCCGTAGTTGGGCTTGTTGGCAGAGATGATCTTGTCGATGATGACACTGCCTTCCAGACCGGCATTCTTAGCGATCTGGCGCAGAGGAGCTTCCAGAGCCTTCAGAACGATCTTGGCACCGGTGCGCTCGTCGCCTTCCAGCGTGTCGCACAGCTCACGCACAGCGGGGATCGCATTGATAGGAGCAGTGCCGCCGCCAGCAACAACACCTTCCTGAACAGCAGCCTTGGTTGCGTTCAGAGCATCCTCGATGCGCAGCTTCTTGTCCTTCATCTCAACTTCGGTAGCAGCGCCGACCTTGATGACGGCCACGCCGCCAGCCAGCTTTGCCAGACGCTCCTGCAGCTTTTCACGGTCGAAATCGCTGGTAGCGGCCTCGATCTGGCTGCGGATCTGAGCGATGCGGGCTGCGATGGCATCCTTATCGCCTGCACCGCCAACGATGGTGGTGTTCTCCTTGGAGACCTTCACCTGACGGGCATGGCCCAGCATCTGGACGGTAGCATCCTTCAGCTCATAGCCCAGATCGGAGGAGACCACGGTGCCGCCGGTCAGGGTTGCGATATCCTGCAGCATTTCCTTGCGGCGGTCGCCAAAGCCGGGAGCCTTGACAGCGCAGACGTTCAGGGTGCCGCGCAGGCGATTGACGATCAGAGTGGACAGAGCCTCGCCCTCAATGTCCTCAGCCACGATCAGCAGTTTCAGACCGTTCTGCATCACCTGCTCCAGCAG
>ENA-OQJZ01000569-OQJZ01000569.1-human-gut-metagenome-genome-assembly--contig:-NODE-569-length-16090-cov-3.036158_pt1 | contig 16090 bp, 10 predicted proteins | sample MGYA00242618_ERZ504785 | MGnify/ENA primary metagenome ERZ504785 (study PRJEB26092, sample SAMD00036354) | human gut metagenome | host: Homo sapiens | study: EMG produced TPA metagenomics assembly of...
AAGGAGATACGGTATAAGGCTGAGGAGAATACAGGACAGATATACGGTGGGGGTGAATACGGGGAAGGGACATATCGATATAGCGTAGAGCTCAGTGTGCTGGGACCGGAGTATTTTTACACGGTAACGGTACGTCTCAGGGAAGAAACGCCGGAATCCATAGGAGAAGCCAGGCAGGCTCTTGATTCCTTCCGGATTTTGGATACGTCTGCGGGTATCTGCAAAAAGATGGAGGACGAGGTATTTCACGGCTATTACGGCAAAAACTATGTTATGACAAACTGTCTGGTCCTTCTGGAGGAGGACTTAAGCCCGGAGGAAATCGGTGACTGCCTGGAGTTGGTGAAGAAGATTGACACAGGCTTTTTTGGGGTAAAAAGCGGGGATGCGCTGGCGGCCCGGACAAAGGACAGCCCCTGGCTGGGCATAGACAGCCAGAGTCTCCAGGAAAACTGCACCATGGAGAATGCCAGGAAGGTGTCAAAAATATTCAAGTCGGATGTCATTCTCTATGACGAATTTGACGGAGATCTGCTGATGGTTGCCTACAGCGACAAACATCAAAAGCATGTGTACCAGAGGGCGACATCAATTACTAAGGAAATACTGGAATCAGAGTTTGGATGTTACGGAAAAGAGCAGGAGTTTCCTGAGGACATACTTAAATATACGGACCTGACCAGAGAAGAGGCGGAGGCCATATGGACAGACCCGGATGCTGTATTTCAAATGGATAAATGGTATGAAATCACCAGCCATATGACGAAGATGCCTGTTCCGGAAGAATTCATCGGCATAAGGGACTATAAAGAGTTTAAGGATGGCTTTGAAATCATCCGCAGATAACAGGAGAGGCAGAAAAGAGAGTAAAACAGGAATGCCCGGAATAGGCCGCATCCACAGGCTGGATGTCCCTTCCGGGCATTTCTGTTGTTGTTATTTGAGCTGAACCATGTTATCCCTGATGCGGAATGTACCGAAGCTGCGGATAAAGCTGGAAATGCGGCTGAAACCATACTGCTTCACGTCAAAGGAAGGGTATGTCTTTTTCAGCTCATCGTGTATGATGCTCAGATTATCCACATGTCCGTTATATCCCTTGATGATGCGGATGATTTCCTTTTCAATCTCAGTCTTGGAGATGCTGGCGCTCTTTTCCTGGACAAAATAACCGCCGTGGAGCTTGACCACCTGAAAGTCGTTGTTGTTCAGGCTTTCCAAAAAGGTGGAGAGCTTGGAGTAGCCGTAGTTCCTGACATCAAAATCTGAAAAGCGCTTTGTAAGGAAGTTACCCACCTTTGCAAGGATAATGGGCTGGTTCTGGCTGTTATTTTCAATGAGGAGCTTGGTGATGGCCTTCTGGATTTCATCTATGTTGGTAATGGTCTTCTGGTTTTCGATGACCGATGTCTCCGGTGCATCGTCAGAGGATATGATCTCCAGCAATTTAAACGTATCGCAGGCTGCACGGAAGGGCTTGGGGGTTTTCTGCTCCCCGATTCCCATGACAAACATCCCTGCCTCCCTCAGGCGCTGGGCCAGCTTGGTAAAATCCGAATCGCTGGAAACCAGGCAGAAACCATCTACATTTCCGGAATATAGGATGTCCATTGCATCAATAATCATGGCTGAATCAGTGGCGTTCTTTCCGGTGGTGTAGCTGTACTGCTGGATGGGATTTACGGACCAGTCCAGAAGCACATTCTTCCAGCTGCGCTTTTCGTTATCTGTCCAGTCGCCGTAAATGCGTTTGTAGGTGGCGATTCCCACATCCGACACTTCGTCCAAAATGTATTTGATATACTTGGGGGAGACATTGTCTGCATCAATCAATACTGCAAATCTGCGTTCATTTTGTTCCATAGATATGTTCACTTTCTGTTGGCATATGTTTCAAACAAGCACTAACATGAATAGTTTAACACATCTGCTGAAAGGCTTCAAGGGTCAGCTTAAATAGGACTTCATACTTTTCAGCGCATTTTTTTCAAGGCGGCTCACCTGGGCCTGGCTGATATGGATTTCCTGGGCAACCTCGGTCTGGGTTTTTCCTTCAAAGAAACGCATGTCAATGATATGGCGCTCCCGCTCCGGCAGCCGCTTCATGGCCTCCACCAGAGATAAATCCTCCACCCAGTTTTCCTCCAGGTTCTTTTTGTCACTAATTTGGTCCATCACAAAAAGAGGGTCCCCGCCATCCGTATAAACCGGCTCATACAGGCTGACAGGAGTCTGTATGGCATCCAGTGCATAGGTGATGTCTTCCTTTGAAACACCTATTTCCTGTGCGATTTCCATGAGAGTGGGTTCCTTGGAATTGGTTCTGGTAAGCTGCTCCCTGGCATAGAGGGCCTTATAGGCAGTATCCCTCAGGGAACGGCTGACCCGGATGGAATTATTGTCCCTCAGATATCTGCGCACTTCTCCCAGTATCATAGGCACTGCATAAGTGGAAAATTTGACATTCTGAGTGATGTCAAAATTGTCGATGGCCTTGATTAGGCCGATGCATCCAATCTGGAACAGGTCGTCGATGTTTTCCTGGCTGTTTGAAAAGCGCTGGATTACGCTGAGTACCAGGCGCAGGTTCCCTTTGATATACTGCTCCCTGGCCTCCTTGTCACCGTCCAGTATTCTTTGAAACAGTTCCTCTTTCTCTTCATTGCTCAGTAAAGGCAGTTTGGCGGTATTGACTCCGCATATCTCAACTTTGTAGCCCGACATAATCCTTACCTCCGTTATAATGCCATACGCCCTGACATGAAAAAATTCAGGGCTGTACTGGATGAATCTGCTATAACGAAATGATGTACGGATTCCAGATGTTTTATACGGTTTGGGGGGAGAAAAAGATTTCCATTTTTTTCTGGTTTGTGTGGAATGCAGGGAAATGCGGACACACATATTATAAAAAAATGAATAAAATAACGTAAAAATAAAAAAAGTGACCAATTACAGCTTGAAATAACGCTTTACGTAACGCTTTGTATGCTATTATGTAACTATAGTGAAGGAAAATGGCTTCTGGTTACAATTCAAAATACATAAATAATTTATAAAAAACATGAAAATGTAACCAAAGTGTAATCATTTATGATATGATATTGTTAAGATGAATCGTGAAACAGCTGCACCTGATTGACAGGGGAGTTTATGAAAAAGGAGAACTATTATGGAAAGACGGAGAAGTTCCGGTACAATAACGAAATCCATGTATTACAGCCAGAAAAGGATTCTGGCATTTTTGCTGACAGCAGCCATGGTTTTCACGAATTTGGGCACCGGTCTGAATGTATCCTATGCTGGTACGGCGGACCAGGTTACGTTCCAGATGAAAGGCGCGGATTTGGTAGCTGCCGTGGAGGAGGCCATTGAAAGCGGCCATGAGATAACGGCAGATGATTTAGGCTTTACCAATGGCAGGACGGCAGAATTTGAAAAGGTATTTTTCGGTACGAAGGGTGCCGTGTATGAGGTATATCCGGAGATGGAAGGAAGCAGCATGGAAGCGGAGCTGCGTGTATTTGTGCGCCTTCCGGAGGATGCCGGCGATATGTATATGGTAACCGGGGACGAGGAAATCATCCTGCTTTATGTGAATAACGGGGAGGAGACCATCAGCTGCACCACGGAAATCACACGGATGGATGACGGTGTAGAAAAGGTCAAAAAGACAAAGCGCGTCACCATCAGGAGTTATGAGGATGCATTTGGCGATGAGGAAGTAGATATCATATCAAAGCCAGCCCAGGAGGAGACAGAAGCCTCCGAATCTGAGACATCGGTTGAAAGCGGCGCCGACGGCACCGGGGAGTCAACTCTGCCGGAGGAAAGCGCAGATGGCAGCGGAAGCGGCGAAAACAGTGGAAACAGCGGCCAAGATGCCAGCGAAAACAGCAGTGAAAACAGCGGCGAAAACCAGGAGGAAATATCACGGCCTGAGGACGGGTCTCTTGGTTCGGCCGGCAATACAGACCACGGTTCAGACGGCAATGCAGATCACAGTACAGCTGATACAGAAGCCGTGCCGCCGGACGATGCTCAGGGAACAGATACTGAGAAAGACAATGCTGCCGATACAAAGGTACCGGAAAAGAACAGCGGGTCTGGTTCTGATGAGAAGCCGGAAAAGGATATTGCGGACCAGGATAAGGACACCCAGAAGCAGGAGGACAGGGAAGAAAAGTCAAATAAGGATGAGGATAAGAAAGAAGAGGGCGCTGTGCCGGCAGCTGCCATTTCCCGTCATGATGCCCCGGTTGTATCTGAGAAAGAGGAGGGCAGTCCGGCAGATTCCGCCGATGTAAAGGAAAACGTGCCGGAGAAGGAAGAAGCCTCCAATGAGAAGGAGACTGAGCCCAGGGAGAAAGAGGAGCATAAGGAAGTAAAGGAGACAGAAGAAGCAGCTGAGACAGGGAAAGAAAAAGAGACAGAGACGGTAAAAGAAACAGAGAAGCCTTCTGCGGAAGAGACCAGGGAACCGGCTGCCCCAACAACGGAAGTGAATGTGCCGGATACAGACGAAGTGCAGACTACAAAAGCGGATGATGAGGGAAGCGCACCTGAGAGTACGCAGGCAGCGGACAGCACGGCCGGAAGCAGCGAGCCATCTTCCGATTCAGCGGAAACATCAACAGCACCGTCCGCAGATGCCTCACTTCCTTCAGAGTCAGAGCAGGAGACCGCTCCGGAACCTGTGCCGGAGGATGATACTAAGAAGGCCAGCACCTCTGATTTGGCTGGCATGGGGTATTGTTCCACAGCCAAGGTTTACACCACAAGCCTGAACCAGTTAAAGGCATTGGAGGATTTTGACGGTTATAAGGTGACATACACCAGTTTCCCTGAGGCCAGTGCCCGGATTATGGAGGGGACAAGAGGCGTGAAGGAAGGCGAAAGCCTGACCTTTGGCGTCAAGACCCAGTTGGGATATACAATTGACAATGTGACTGCCAATGATGAGGATTTGGAAGCAGACTCGGTTACGGATGAGCTGGACGGATCACAGACAGCATGGTATACCATATCCGAGGTTTATGAGGAGCAGAACATACAGGTATACACCCTGGAGACATTGGAACATCCTGCTTTTGACAAGTCAGTGGAGGTCAATGGGGTTACAATCAGGATAACTGCTCCCGAAGGAGTGCTGCCTGCCGACACGCAGATACAGGCAGAGGAGATAACAGAGCAGGTGGAATCAGCGCTGACGGAAAAAGTGGATGCTGAGTCTGATGACGGAACAGTGGTCAGCACCATCATTGCATATGACATCAACCTTATGTATGACGGCGTGAAATTAGATAACAGCTGGGCCGAGGACGGCAGCAATCTTGTTACGGTATCCTTTAGCGGAGAGCGGATTGAGAAGGCCAGCATGGAGGCGGACCAGATTGAAATTCTCCATCTGGAGACGCCTACCCAGGAGGTCCAGGCCGTATCTGCAAAGGCGGAGCTGGAAGGCAGCGGGGAAACAGAAGCCGTAGCCCAGGTGCCTGTGCTGGATGGCATTTCAGCAGACGATATTGCGGTTGACAGCGAGGGACGCCAGGAACTGGATGTGAGCGGAAGCGCGTCCGTTGGACAGATTCATTTCCAGACTGACCATTTCTCGGCATTTACGGCTATATTTAAGACCTCACCTTATCTGGTGATTGCCAATGAATTGCAGGAAGGCAGTGAAGGTGCTGAAAAAGTCGAATACACCTATAAAGTCAGCATCACAGACAGCAGGAAGAATAAGAATGAGAAGCTCTATCTGCTGACAGGAGATGGTGGGGCTGAGGAATATAATACAACCGCTGTAACAGAAGGCGACACCAATACCTATACCTTCAATCTAAAACCCAACGGAAAGATGAAGATAGGGAATGTAGGGCCGTCAGCTGAATACAGGGTAGTCCAGACGATAGAGGATACTTATAACGAGTTTAGAGGGGTAACGGAAACAGCTAGAACAAAAATTGATTGGATTGAAACAGACATTGACCTCGGCACGGAGGGAGAGGGAGAAAGCTTCCCCTATGGTTATGGTTCTAACAATCAATATGGTTCGCTGATGGAGCGGGCCGCCGTATTAATGAGAGCATATACAAAGTGCAGGGAATACGATGAGACTCCGGGGAGAAAAGACCGGTTTGAGCAACGGCGGGCTTTATTGGGAATTTCGAATAATAACGTAACCAATGATAGCATTATAGCGAAGCTGTTAGAAGACCATTATGGTACTTCTAAGTGGCCTTTGGCATCGGAAGAAGGATTTGGCGATTTGGCCGGCATCGTAAGTGAAAGACTGGAAAAAGACAATGTTCCAAATAACAAGCGGCCAAAGAATTTATACCTGCATATATACTTCAGAACAGTAGACAGCGCAGAAAATATGGAAATCATACCATATTTAACGGGAAGTGACGCTTTGAAGGACTGGAATGCGTACGCGGCCTTTGACAGCCAGGAGGGTATGTGGTACCAGTATTTAAAAGCATATCCAGTTAGCACAACCTATATGATTTCCAGTCTGCATGCAGGAGGGAATGTGAATACCCCTAAAACCATGCATATGCTGATGGAAGAAGACAGCGGCAACTGGCATGCAATGTGCCCGGGAGAAGTACCGGATATAGGAGATCCGATTATGCAGCCGGCTGTGGACGGTGTCATTTCCAAATTTGGCACCGCATATCAAATAGAGTATACATTTAAAAATTATTACTATAATAGTACTTCCGCAGGTGACGGCTCCACAGACACTGGTTCCACAGACAACGGTTCCTCAGGAAATAATTCCTCAGAAAAACCAGATAACGATTCAAACAACGGTAATGGAAATGAATCGGGCGGAGTGTCCGGGAACGACACAGCGGATACAGATACCCCAGGTTCATCCGCCGGCGGCACAACGAATACGTCCCAAGGCTCTGAGGGTTCCGGCAGTTCAGGCGGAGGAACCACCACAACGTCCGGCGGCACAGGCAGATATCAGGGAACTGATGCCCAGAGCGGGCCAGGCGCGCAGCAGAATGTGATTGAATCCTCACAGGTTCCCCTTGCATCCCTTCCAGCGGATGCATCGGCAGCATTCAGCCAGTCAATGGCCATCATAGACGATGGGGAGATACCGTTAGCTGCCATACCGAAGACAGGTGACAGGGGGAGCAGTGCCCATGAGTTATCGTTCATTCTTTCGGGGATGCTGATGGCCGTATATTTGGTCCTTGGAAAGAAAAAGAAGGAATCCTAAAATTGCAACGGAAAATTGAGAAAATTTTATAAGGACGCTGTCTTATGATGGAGTTTCAGGCTCAGATTTCATGCCTGAATCACACATCATAGGACAGCGTCCTTTGCTGTTTATGGATATAAAGTTCCCGTGCAGGTCATATGATGTCATCTATCCATGGTCACAAGGGTCCAGCGGTTATTCTGACGCATGATGAAACATGGTTTTTTTACTCGGTATCTGTAATAGGCTTCCGCCAGTGTCTGGATAATCCTGTATTTCATTATGGTGGTACAGATTGGATAGATCGTCATATTATGTAAGTGCTCCTTTCAAGGGTGATATTATATTTTATTCGGCATGTCCTGAAATATGACTGCTGATTTGGAGGGCTGGTGCGTCTTGGTGTCTTTATGCGGGACGGAACACGCTATTTCTTCTATTGATATACGAAATGAAATACATGTGCCCATTCCCTTTTTGCTGAGTATCTTAAGTCCGGCGCATTCCCCATAGCGCATGATGAGGCGGCTGTTTACGTTGGTAAGGCCGATATTCTCGCTGCCCGGATTGGCTATCTTTTCATACAGTTTTTGGATATCTGCTTTTTCCATGCCCACCCCGGAGTCAATGACAGAAAAAATCAGGTGTCCGCCCCTTCTCACAATGCGCAGCTTGATAAAGCCTGAGCCTTCCAGGGGCTTGATGCCGTGGTACAGGCTGTTTTCAATCAGAGGCTGGAGAATCAGGCGCATGATGGGGATGCTCTCCAGCTCCTTTTCGTATTCATAATAGAGGATGTATTTATCCTCATAGCGGTACCGCTGAATACTGTCGTATTTTTTCAGATAATCAATTTCATCCTTTAGGGTCACCATGGAATGAGGATTCTGGAGGGAATATTTAAGGATATCGGACAGTGCCTCAATCATCTGGTTTACCGCGGTGGGCTTATGTGTATATTCCATTGCCTTGAAGTCCAGGGTCTGCAGGGTGTTGAACAGAAAATGGGGATTAATCTGCAGCTGAAGGGCTGTCATCTCAGCCAGCTTCTGTTCCTGCTCCTTCAGAGCCAGCTGGCTGCGAAGGAAGGTCTGGTTCAGAAAGAGCTGAACCAGGTTGTTAAGGATTATATCGTATTCATCTTTGATGAACGCGGGCTTTTTAGGGTTAAATACACCACGCTCCGCATCCGAGAACACTTCAACGAAATAATCAATCTGTTGAAAATTCTTTTTGGTAATGGTATAAGCAATCCACAGGGAGGTGGAAATAACTGCTGCCAGGACCATCAGAAACTGCAGCAGCAGGGTGTAAAGGGCCTGATAGTAGTTGGAGTGGCTGATGCAGGCTGCGATATAAGTCCCGCAGTCAGCCGGAATGATTCTCACATAGTATTTTCCACGGCTTAAGTCTACCCACCCGCGGTAGGCGTCGTCCGGTGACTGTTCCAAGCGGCTGACCAATAAATCCTTATCCTCCGGGGACAGCTGGGCGGTTTGGGCGCCTCCCTGGAGCAGGAAATTCCCGTCCTTATCCAGAATAAAGAAACGGTCCAGCTGGGAACTGGTATTGATAAGCTGTTTTAACTGTTCCTCATATATATTGACCATGACCACGCCCTTAAACATGCTCAGTTTCTTAAAGTAGGTAAGGACAGGGACTGGCTGCGTGTAGGAGTACTGGTGCATTTCCCTGCGTTCCAGCCATTCGTCCTCATCAGAGTGGTCATAGGAATCCTTCCAGCTCAGGTCTGAAAACTGTGACAGCCGTGTAGTCCCCCCTGTGTCAGAGGTGAGAATGGAATCATACCCATCCAGGTAATAGTACACAGAGGCAATATAGGGTGCGTTGTTGGTCAGTGAATTAAAGTTGGAAAGGATGGTGTTGGTCAGAATCACGTCCAGATAGCCAATCTGCTTATGGGAGATAAATCCCCGCAGGGAGATGGACAGCCTGGGATTCCTGGCCAGGATATCGTACTGGGTGGCGGCGCTGTCCAGGACCAGGGAGTAGTTATCCCTTACGGCCTGGGCTGCTGTCTCGGCGTCCTCACGGATTTCACGCTGTTTACCCTGAAAGACAAAGGCCAGGAATACCAGGAATACGGTGAGGATGGGTATGGCTATGATGGCTGAATAATATAAAAAGCTTTTTATGAAATTGCGTTTTCTCATGGTTTTCAGTTCCTTCTTGGGGTGTTCCGGGTAGGGAAAGCCAGACCACATCATAGCTGCGGTTCAGGACGGCCGCCGCAATTGCGGTACTGGGTTGGCGTCATATTGAAATACTGGTGGAATGCCCGGGAAAAATTTTTGGGATTGTCATAGCCTACCCGGTAGGCAATCTCATATTGCTTGTAACCGATATCCCTCAGCATGCGGGCCGCATTTTCCATCCGGGTCTTTAACAGATAATCGGAGAAGCTGGTATCCGAGTGCTCCTTCATGATTTTGGACAGGTAATTAGGGCTTAAGGACACCAGCCTGGCAGCCTGTTCCAGGGTAGCGTCCTGGTAGCTGGTGTCCAGATAGTTTTTTACCGTACTGATAATTTTTTCATAGTAGCTCAGGCTTTCACAGACCTCCGGCATGTCCTGGCCCTGTTCACTGTCCAGCAGTTCCTTTACCCGGGTCAGGCAGTCTGCCAGGTCCTCATATTTTACTGGTTTTAACAGGTAATCAAAGACGCCGTTGCGCAGGGCTTTCCGCACATAATCAAAATCCTGGTAACCGCTGAAAAATATGATTTTTACTTTTTTACGGGACAGCAGGCGTTCCGACAGCTCCAGTCCGTCCATGAGAGGAATACGGATGTCGGAGAGAATCAGGTCTACCGGGCTTGACAGGGCAAAGTCATAGGCATCCCTGCCGTTGGAAAATGAGCCGGTAATCTCAAAACCCAGCTGGTTCCATGGAAAGAGATTGGCCAGTCCGCTCCGTATCTTGGCTTCGTCGTCTGCAATGATTACTTGGTACATAGGTGGGCCCCTTTCTTGAAAAATACTGCCTTTATTATATATAAAAGAGAGAAAAAAATCATCTGAAAACTGGATCCGGGACAAAGGATTCCCAATAATGAATAAATATTGTAAAAAATGATACTTTCTCCGGTATTTGATTAAGGAAAGATACCATTTTCGTAAGTAAGGTTTCTTAACAAGACGGCAAAAGTACAGTACAATAGGGACAGTTGAAAAATGGGAGGTAATTAGTAATGAGAAAAGCAAGACAAATAACAGGCCTTTTGATGGCTGGTATTATGGCTTCCGCCGTATTGGCCGGATGTACCAATGAACCGGCTCCTTCATCCACATCCCAGGCTGAAGCCGGGAAGGACAGTGCAGCAGGCAGCGGCGCACCGGCCGCCTCAGGCGACCAGATTACGCTCCGCTTTATGTGGTGGGGCGGAGATGAGAGAAATGAGGCAACTCTGGCTGTCATCGACCAGTATCAGAAGCTGCATCCTGAGGTACGGATTGAGGCGGAAATGAATTCTGACCAGGGATATATTGACAAGGTATCCACCATGCTGGCCAACGGCACGGCTCCGGACATCCTTCAGCAGAACGTGGACTCTCTGCCTGACTTTGTGTCCAGAGGAGACTTTTTTGTAGATTTCTACGAGTACAAGGATACGTTTGACACCTCCGGCTTTGACGAGACATTCATCAGCCAGTTCGGCACCTTTGACGGAAAGCTTCTGGCCCTGCCTACCGGTATGTCATGTCTGGCAACCGTGGCCAATAAAAATGCGGCTGAAACCTGCGGCGTGGACCTGACAAAGCAGATCACATGGGATTCCATGCTGGAGGACGGAAAGAAGCTTCACGCGGAGAATCCGGATTATTATTACCTGAATACTGACACCAAGATACTCTGCGAGTACGTGCTCAGGCCGTATCTGCGTCAGATGACAGGAGAATCCTTTATTATTGACAGTGAAAAGAAGATGAGCTTTACCAGGGAACAGCTGGTAGAAGTGCTTACATACATCAAGGACTGCTATGACGGAGGCGTCTTTGAACCGGCGGAGGACAGCGCCACCTTTAAGGGACAGATTCACACCAATCCAAAGTGGATGGATGGAAAATTTGTATTTGCCTACGGCCCTTCCTCCAGCATCAACCTGCTGATGGACGCTGTTCCGGAAGCAGAGTGTACCGTTGTACAGATGCCGATGGCAGAAGACAGGGTCAATGACGGTTTCTTTGCGGATACCCCACAGTATATGACAGTAAATAAGAACTCTGAACATGTGGAGGAAGCAGTGGATTTCCTGAACTATTTCTACAACAATGCAGAGGCACAGGAGACGCTTAAGGACGTACGATCCATTCCTCCTACATCCACGGCAAGACAGCTGTGTGCGGATAAGGGACTCTTAAACCAGACCGTGGTGGATGCAGTGGATTTGGCAGCAGGGCTTAACGGCAAGAGTGATAAGGGATATACCACCAGCGCAGAGGTTTATGCAATTCAGGAAGACATGATAGAGAGTATTGCCTATGGACAGAGCACTCCTGAAGAGGCGGCCGACAATGCCATTGAACTGATTAATGACTATCTGAGCGGCCTGAACTAAAAGGCTTCTCAGCAAACAGGCTCCAAAACAAACATAAAAGAGATTAGCAGGCGGCCCGGACATCCTTTCCCGGGCCGCTTGGAGGATAGGAGGAAATAGGATGGAAAAGGCAAAGCCAAGGCACGGCGGCTGGACCAAACGCAACAGGATTGGATTCATGTATGTGTGTATCTGGATATTCGGTTTTCTGGTGTTCCAGCTGTACCCCTTTATCAGTTCGCTGCTGTATTCATTTACAAACTATGATATATTCCATGCGCCGGAATTTGTGGGCCTTGATAATTATGTGAGGCTGTTTACAAAGGACAGGGAATTTTGGAATTCAATGGCAGTTACACTGAAGTATACCTTCATCACAGTGCCGGGCAAGGTGGTGCTGGCCCTTATTATTGCTGTGATTCTGAACCGGAACCTGAAAGGAATCAACTTTATACGAACCGTATACTACATACCGTCCCTGCTCAGCGGCTCTGTTGCAGTGGCAATCCTGTGGAAGGTACTGTTTATGAATGATGGTTTCATCAACAGTCTTCTGGGTCTGGTCCACATCGGCCCGGTCAAATGGCTGGGAACCCCGGATATGGCAGTAATCACCATCTGTATGTTGGAAATATGGCAGTTCGGTTCCTCCATGGTGCTGTTTTTATCCGCCCTTAAGCAGGTGCCCCAGTCCCTGTATGAAGCGGCCAGGATTGACGGGGCATCAAAGCCCAGGATGTTTTTCAAGATAACACTGCCCATGATTACATCCATTGCGTTTTTCAACATCATTATGCAGCTTATCACAGCCCTTCAAAACTTTACATCCGCATTTGTGGTAACGAACGGCGGTCCCAATAAGGCTACCTATGTGCTGGGTATGAAGCTGTATACGGATGCATTTAAATACTTTAAGATGGGATATGCCTGCGCTACCTCATGGATTCTGTTCATGGTTATCCTGGTCATGACCATTATCCTGTTTGTGACCTCGAAGAAATGGGTTTATTACGATAATTAGGAGGACGGCATGAAAGAGAAAAAGATTAAAAACGGTATTACCTATGTTATTCTCGGAATCGTGGGTGTGGTGATGCTGTTTCCTGTCATATGGATGTTCTTTGCCTGCTTTAAAACCAATAACGAGATATTCGGCAGCCTGAGCCTTCTTCCCCAGGGATGGAGCCCTGAGGCATTCATCAAGGGATGGAAGACCACGGGAACCTACACATATGCCCAGTATTTCATAAACACCTTTGCGCTGGTGGTTCCCACCACGCTGCTTACCCTGGTGTCCTGCTCCATCGTGGCTTACGGTTTTGCCAGGTTTGATTTCCCCGGCAACCAGTTTCTTTTTATGGTGCTAATAGCCACGCTGATGCTTCCCAATGCCATCATCATCATCCCCAGATACGCGCTGTTCAACAAGCTGGGCTGGCTGGACTCCTATATGACCTTTTACGCGCCGGCTGCCGTGGGATGCTACCCCTTCTTTGTGTTCATGATGGTGCAGTTCTTAAGGGGACTTCCAAGGGATCTGGATGAATCTGCCTGTATTGACGGCTGCGGCCCGTTCCAGTGTTTTATACAGATTCTGCTGCCCTTACTTAAGCCGGCTCTGTTTTCCGCGGGCCTGTTCCAGTTTTTATGGACCTGGAATGACTTTTTCAACACCAACATTTACATTAACACGGTTTCAAAATTCCCGCTGTCGCTGGCCCTCAGGGTGAGTATTGACGTGACATCCAATATACAGTGGAACCAGGTTATGTCCATGGCGCTGGTGTCCGTGATTCCGCTGATTCTGCTGTTCTTTGCAGCCCAGAAATATTTTGTGGAGGGCATTGCAACTTCCGGCCTGAAGGGATGATTGGGTGAAGGTGTAATAACATGTATTGAGGGGAGACGAGGGGAACATGGAATTTGGCAGCACCATACTCCACAATGTGGAAAGCCTGATTCGGGATGAAGAGGCAGGAGATTACCTGCTCTGCCGGGTGCCGGAACCCACCAGGCTGGGGCTTAATATGAAAGCGCAGAAAAATATACTTTTTGCCAGCAACAGTGAGATTCGGTTCGTGATGAAGGGAGACAGTGCCGTCTTGGGACTCAGGCGTATGCCGGCTAAAGGCGACATCCGTTCCCAGGGGGTTCTGGAGGTGTTTCAGGGGGATTACCAGGGAAGCTACGAAATAAGCCCCTGGTCCGTAACGGCAGACAGAACTGAAATTACAATCCGCAGGCAGGACTGGTCTGCCATCCAAAGGTTTGCCGGTAACGGTTATTCCTTTCATCCTTCAGTGACCAGAATTCTGCTTCCTTATGACTGGGGATGCTTTCTCAGGAACATAAAGGGGGATATCCGTCCTCCAAAGAAACAGGAGATGCCCGGAAAGCGCCTGCTGGTTTACGGTTCTTCCATTACCCACGGTGGGAACGCGTCGGTGCCCTCCGGTACATACGCGTTCAGACTGGCCCGGAAATTGGGATATGATTTGATTAATCTGGGGTGTGCGGGAAGCTGCCAAATGGATGAGGCCATGGCCTCATATATAGGGTCCAGGGACGACTGGGACATGGCGCTTTTTGAGCTGGGGATCAATGTGATCGAAACATGGGATGGGGACCGGCTCTATGGCAAAGCCCTTGCATTCCTGGCCGCTGTGCTGGAAGCCAGGCCGGATAAACAGGTATTTGTGACAGACATGTATTATAACCGCTATGATTTTGAAGGGGACAAAAGGGCGGCACGGTTTCGCGGCGCCATACAGCGCTGCGCGGCAGTTCTTTCCGGGCAGTATGGGGGCAGGCTTCATTATATAAACGGGCTTGAGGCCATGGATACTCCCCAGGGGCTGTCGTCGGACGGCCTACATCCATCGGACCTGGGGCATGGGATGATAGCAGAAAGGCTGGCCGGATATATGGCAGAAAAAAAGGAGGTTAATTGAAAATATGAGAACGTACAAAAACCCGATTCTGTATGCGGATTATTCCGACCCGGATGTGGTGCGGGTGGGGGAGGATTATTATATGGTATCCTCCTCTTTTACCTATATTCCGGGGGTTCCGCTTTTACATTCCAGAGATCTGGTTCACTGGGAGCTGATTAACCACTGCGTGAAGAAGCTCCCCTTTGAGAAATACGCCCTTCCATGCCACGGTTCCGGCACATGGGCCCCATCCATCCGCTATCATGAGGGAACGTTCTTTGTGTTTATCCCTCTGGTGGACGAGGGAATCCTGGTGGCCAGATCCAAGGATCCCTACGGGGAATTTGAATGGAATATGCTGTGTGAATCAAAGGGATGGATTGACCCCTGCCCTTTCTGGGATGATGACGGCAAGGCTTACATGGTTTTTGCCTATGCAAAGAGCCGCTCCGGTATAAAACACCGGCTGTCGCTGGTGGAAATAGATCCCCAGTGCCGCTCCCTGCTGACAGAGCCCAGGCTTATATTTGACGGTGAACAGATTGCGCCCACATCAGAAGGCCCCAAGATGTACAAAAGGAATGGGTATTACTACATTCTGATGCCCTCAGGAGGCGTGGAGACCGGATGGCAGTCCTGCCTCAGATCCAGGTCTGTCTATGGGCCCTACGACTATAGGGTGGTGATGCACCAGGGGAATTCCCGGGTAAACGGCCCCCACCAGGGAGGATGGGTAACTTCGCCCGATGGAAGGGACTGGTTCGTCCATTTCCAGGATGTGGTGGAGCTGGGGAGAATCATCCACCTGCAGCCCATGTGTTTTCTGGATGACTGGCCGTTCATTGGCCAGGACCAGAATGGGGACGGTATTGGAGAGCCGGTTAGGGAGTGGTCCGTTCCGGCAGGAGAACGTACTACGGGAGAACGTGCTACGGGAGAACGTGCTACGGGAGAACATACTACAGGAGAACGTACTACGGGAAAACATACTGCGGGAGATCATACAGAGGGAGAACGTGCGGCGCGAGAAGACCCCGCAGGAGATGTGCCGGAATATGCCATCCGCCAGTCTGATGATTTTGAGGAAAAGACACTGGGACTACAGTGGCAGTGGCAGGCCAATCCCGATGCGGGATTTTATTCCCTGAGGGAAAATCCGGGACACCTGCGGCTGTATTGCTACCGGAATCCGGGCAGGGAAAACCTGCTCTGGTATGCGCCCAATGTGCTGACCCAGATTCCGCAGAAACAGAAGCTGTCCATGACCGTGAAGCTGTCTCTTTCCGGAAGGGAGGACGGTGATTTTGGAGGAATCGGCATGGTGGGCCATGATTACGGATATGCAGGCCCGTATGATGGCTCCGCGGGAATCCAT
>ENA-OQJZ01000576-OQJZ01000576.1-human-gut-metagenome-genome-assembly--contig:-NODE-576-length-15677-cov-3.554487_pt1 | contig 15677 bp, 13 predicted proteins | sample MGYA00242618_ERZ504785 | MGnify/ENA primary metagenome ERZ504785 (study PRJEB26092, sample SAMD00036354) | human gut metagenome | host: Homo sapiens | study: EMG produced TPA metagenomics assembly of...
AAGTGCTTGCATTCTCTAATGATTATTATGGACTGAATTTTAGGGCAAAGCAATCCATCGAATTATTTTGCGCTTACCAAATGCGAGTACCTTTCTTTAAGTTTTGATGTTTGGTAAGCGCCTAGTTTTGGGGTGTCCCAAAACAAATTTCTAGAATTCAATAATTATTATTCCATAAGTATGTCTTTTTTAAAGGAAAATTACTATCACAGAAATAAATCAATTGGAAATAGAAACGGATAATTCGGAAAGAACTTTGATACGCAGTGGCATTTCTGTCGCATCGTAACATTCATAGATTAACATAAATTAATTAGAGTATGGATTGGCTAACAAATTATTACATGAATAATCGGGAAAATTACATATTAAAGAATTAGACAGGGACACTGTGATAAAATATAAGCATAGTATTAAATTGGGAGGTAAAAAATGAAAAAAAGTAGTTTTCTAATTTTAGGGTTGACACTTGTGTTAAGTGTTGCTACACCATTTTCTGTTTATGCACAGGATATGAATGGAAACGACTTGGTGATGATGGAAGAAACAGATTTTGAAAAAATGATTGCAGAGATTATATCTATTAAATCTGAAAATCCAGAAATTACAGAAGGCGAAGTGTTGCAAATTATGGATGAACAGGTGTTTGGAGACGTAGGAGAGACAAGAGGAATTACAGATCTTTGGAACACTCTTACTGAATCAGAAAAAAGGTTGTGCATTCGTTATCCATTCGATGCACTTAAGGTTAATACCGCAAGAAAAATTGCAACTGAGCAGACTGAGAGAAAGTTTGGATATAGTGGATTAGGAGACAGAAGTGATGCTTTTAGGCATGGTATTTGGAATGCTGAGATGAGTATCTTGATTGGTAGCGAAAAAGCAGAGTTATTTGCTACTGCACATGAAGATAAAGATGTTTCTGGAGATGAATCCGATGGCTTTCCTAAAACAGCTCATAAAGAAATGGATTTACATAATAATGAAGTGGGGAGACATATAGGAGAAGAAAATAGAAATGTTTCCGAAGATGAACTTGCAAATATAATTTATTCGAATATTTATTCAGAGTCTACTCAATTTGTATGGTTGCATGATTAATAAAAATAGTAAGATAATCAAGGAAATGTCCTTGTTTGTCTTACTATTTTTATTTGCGTAATTGAATACTCTTATTATTTGTATCATAAAACCATAAAAAAGGTAGCATGATAATTAGAATAAAATAAGGAGTACGAGATTATGGAAAATCGCATCAAAACTCTTCGGGAAAAGAGAGGGCTCATACAGGAGATTTTAGCAGCAGAATTAGGGATAACACAGCAGACACTTAGTAGATATGAAAAGGATGTTACGATTATTAAAGTAGATGTGCTTAAAAAACTGGCAGAGTATTTCAACGTAACAACAGATTATCTACTGGGTTTATCGGATGTGAAAAGAGATCTGACAGGGCAGATTAAGATCAACGAAACATTGGATGAATATTACGATATGATAGAAGTGTATAAAAAGCTGGATCAGTATGATCAGGAATTGGTATGGTCACTTTTGCAGATTGTCAAAAAAAATGAAGAGAAAAAGAAGAGGGATGGGGAAAATGATAAATGTAGCAATCTGTGATGATGTTGTTGCCACAACAGGTAAAATTGAAACTATGCTGCACAACATAGCAAAAAGGAATTTTTTACAAATGGACACAGAAGTGTTTTGGGAAGGAGAACATTTGGCTGATTCAGTTGAAAAAGGGGATTGCTTTGATATTATCTTTCTGGATATAGAAATGGGACAGGAAGACGGTATTACGGTAGCACGGAGAATTCGGAAGACTGATAAAAAAGTCCTGATTGTTTATGTTACGAGCCACGAAAGTTATATGAAAGAATCTTTTGAGGTAAGACCATTTCAGTTCTTGGTGAAACCAGTCAGTGAGAAGCAGATGGAAGTCTGTTTTCAAGCAGCTTATGAAGAGATAAGTAGTGCAGACAGTTATTTCCGGTATAACTATCAGCGAGTAAATTATAAAATTCCGATTCGGGAGATCCTTTATTTTAAAAGTAACCGACGAAAGATACAGATTATTACAGAAAAGGAAAGTTTTGAACTCTATGGAAAACTAAATGATATCGAAGAAAGTCTAAAATGCAGTAAGGCAGCATTTCTAAGAATTCATCAGTCTTTTTTGGTAAACTACAAACATGTGGATGGTCTGGGATATGATTTTGTAGTGTTGGACAATGGGAAAAGAATATCCATTAGTGAAGATAGACGGAAGCAGATCAGTGAACAGTACTGTGCGATGGAGGATACTTTCTATGTTGACAGATAAATGGATTCTGGCAGGAATTGATATACTGCGTGTAGCATTTACCATATACATTTTTTTCTTTTATTTTAACATATTTTTTTGTGGGAAGAAGAGACGCTTTCTAGCTATTATAGGTATTGTGACGCTGATTATCTGGCAGAGTGATATTTTCGAAATTATCGGGAAGTTTCCGCTCGCCTGTAATATAGCGATATCGATGGGATTTACGCTGTTTGCGGTTGTCAATATGTTTGATGGGAAGTTTGGAGAAAAATGCTTTTTTTCTATCATTTTTGATGCTCTTTGGATGTTGGTAGAAACACTGGTTGGTAACCTATTGATGATTTATTATGAACCCATAGCAGATTCACAAGTGATTGGTTCTTTTATTTCGAAATTTCTTTTTTTCATGGTGATTGTAGCTCTGAAAAAGGTTTTTATGAAAGAAGAAGTTCAGGAACTTTCAGGCAAGTATAGCATTCCTCTCATTTTTATTCCGGCAGGGAGTATTTATATCATGAATGCAGTGTTTGTTTTGGCGTATGAAGCAAAGGATAAGTATGCAGAGGTCTATTCCCTCATTTCTGTTGTAATATTACTGCTTGTAAATGTGCTGATCGGATATATTTATATCAAGCTTGCAGACGATCTGCAGGTCAGACGAAAGAACATCGTGTATGAGCAGCAATTGGAATTATGTGAACGTCATCAGGAAGAGACAGAGCTTGCTATGCTGCAGATACGGGACGTCAAACATAACATGAGGAATAACTTTATCTCGCTTCTTGCGTACGCAGAAAAGGGGGAATGCAGGAAGATTATTGCTTTTATCAATGATGTGATGGAGGAAGGAAAACTAAGGCCGTCTATGGCTGCAGCTACCGGAAATATTGTGACGGATTCCCTGGTGGAATACTGGCAGAGAACAGCAGAAAATGAAGGGATTGAGTTCCAGGCGGAATTGAGTATTCCCATGGAGATGCCATTCAAAGGAGCAGATATAAGCCTTATTTTAGGGAATCTGCTAGAGAATGCGGCAGAAGGAGCTGGAAAAGCAAGGGAAAGAAAATACATCAAACTGAAAGTGAAATATGATAAAAAGAATCTGTTGATAGTAGTTGAAAACAGTTATGGGGGAGAACTGATAAAGGTAAAAGAGGAACTGCGGACAACCAAAAAGGATGCAGCCAACCATGGGATCGGTTTGGCATCTGTCCGTAGGGCTGTAAGAAAATATCAGGGAATAGTGACAGTGGATGATACAATGCCAGAACGGTTCCTTGTTAGAGTGGTGTTGTATGGAAGGTAAAGGGAGAAAGACAGAAAAAGTTACATGAATACTCGATATTTTTACATGAAACTCATGTGTAGTAAAAACCAGTGATATATTAAAAATAATGTGGTGTAAAGGTATGGGTGTAGTAAGTGAAAATATTATTATTTAGTGATGACAGAAAAGTTTTTGAAGTAACAAACAGTATTACGAAAGAATGGGCGGAATTAATATGGTACAAGTATGATAAATTGGAAAGGAAACAGTACCCATTGTCAGATATTGTTATTATACATTTTGACAAAACAAAAATTTTAAAAGGTACATTCTTGCCAATTATAAGAGTGAAAAGTAGAATGGGTTCTTCCATTCCTATTTTGGCAATAATAAATGGAACAGCACAAGAGATTTTTTCAGTGTTAAAAGCAGGAGTATATGATTATATAACAACGATCGAAAATGTACAAGAATATAAAAAGAAGATAGAAGATGTTGTTCGTTGGGATTGGTATCAAAAAAAATATGGGATCAAAGAAAGGTAGGAGCTTCCTGTATTGGTGCTAAATACAGTATCTACAAAGAAAAACAAGTGGTTTCTTTTTGTTTTCTATGATAAGATAAGGAAAAGAAGAATTGGTGGGTGAAAATAGAGTGAAAGTTGAGAACATATTGGCAAAGAATATTAGCTCTGCAGGAGATAAAGCTTCTTATGATGCAGCTTGCAAACGTCTTCTTGCCAATAGGGTGGTACTTGCATGGATTATGAAAAGCTGTTTAGAAGAATACCGAAATTGCGATATTCAAGACATTATAGAGCAATATATAGAAGGAAAACCGGATATTGCAGAAGTACCTGTAAATATTGATGAGCAGGTATTAGGGGAACAAATTGAGAATAGATCAACAGAAGACACTTCCATGTATGAGGGAACAGTTACCTATGATATTCGTTTTTGCGCAGAGGTACCGGCTTCAAAAGAGAAAATTAGATTGATTATAAATATTGAGGCACAAAATGATTTTTATCCCGGTTATCCAATTATCAAAAGAGGTATCTATTATTGTAGTAGGCTGATTTCTTCGCAGTATGGTGTTGAATTTTCTGATGCACATTATGAAAACATAAAGAAAGTTTACAGCATTTGGATTTGTATGAATCCACCTAAATATAGGAGAAATAGTATAAATAGATACTCTATTAAAGAAGAACACTTGGTTGGTAATTCTTCGGAGAAAGTGGAAAACTATGATTTGCTAACAGCAATTATGATATGCTTAGGGGATTCTGATGATGAAAACGTTTCTGGTATTTTGAAATTATTAGAGGTTTTGCTTTCTCCTGATAGAGAAGCAGATGAAAAGAAAAAAATATTACAGAATGACTTTTTTATCGAGATGACAAAGACCTTAGAAAGAGAGGTGTCTATCATGTGTAATTTAAGCAAAGGTGTTGAAGAAAAAGGAATCGAAAAAGGGATTCTTCTTTCAATTAGAAATCTTATGGAAACGATGGGATGGTCTGCAGAGCAGGCGATGGAAGGATTGAAAGTTCCTGAAGCAGACAAAAATAAGTATTTAGATGCTTTGAAAAAGGAAAGTTTATAGGAATATCGAAACATATAATGAGTTAAAAGGTAAGTAATAAGGTGGATAGTATCGTTGATGCTACCACCTTATTTGCGTAATTGAATACTCTTATTATTTGTATCATAAAACCATAAAAAAGGTAGCATGATAATTAGAATAAAATAAGGAGTACGAGATTATGGAAAATCGCATCAAAACTCTTCGGGAAAAGAGAGGGCTCATACAGGAGATTTTAGCAGCAGAATTAGGGATAACACAGCAGACACTTAGTAGATATGAAAAGGATGTTACGATTATTAAAGTAGATGTGCTTAAAAAACTGGCAGAGTATTTCAACGTAACAACAGATTATCTACTGGGTTTATCGGATGTGAAAAGAGATCTGACAGGGCAGATTAAGATCAACGAAACATTGGATGAATATTACGATATGATAGAAGTGTATAAAAAGCTGGATCAGTATGATCAGGAATTGGTATGGTCACTTTTGCAGATTGTCAAAAAAAATGAAGAGAAAAAGAAGAGGGATGGGGAAAATGATAAATGTAGCAATCTGTGATGATGTTGTTGCCACAACAGGTAAAATTGAAACTATGCTGCACAACATAGCAAAAAGGAATTTTTTACAAATGGACACAGAAGTGTTTTGGGAAGGAGAACATTTGGCTGATTCAGTTGAAAAAGGGGATTGCTTTGATATTATCTTTCTGGATATAGAAATGGGACAGGAAGACGGTATTACGGTAGCACGGAGAATTCGGAAGACTGATAAAAAAGTCCTGATTGTTTATGTTACGAGCCACGAAAGTTATATGAAAGAATCTTTTGAGGTAAGACCATTTCAGTTCTTGGTGAAACCAGTCAGTGAGAAGCAGATGGAAGTCTGTTTTCAAGCAGCTTATGAAGAGATAAGTAGTGCAGACAGTTATTTCCGGTATAACTATCAGCGAGTAAATTATAAAATTCCGATTCGGGAGATCCTTTATTTTAAAAGTAACCGACGAAAGATACAGATTATTACAGAAAAGGAAAGTTTTGAACTCTATGGAAAACTAAATGATATCGAAGAAAGTCTAAAATGCAGTAAGGCAGCATTTCTAAGAATTCATCAGTCTTTTTTGGTAAACTACAAACATGTGGATGGTCTGGGATATGATTTTGTAGTGTTGGACAATGGGAAAAGAATATCCATTAGTGAAGATAGACGGAAGCAGATCAGTGAACAGTACTGTGCGATGGAGGATACTTTCTATGTTGACAGATAAATGGATTCTGGCAGGAATTGATATACTGCGTGTAGCATTTACCATATACATTTTTTTCTTTTATTTTAACATATTTTTTTGTGGGAAGAAGAGACGCTTTCTAGCTATTATAGGTATTGTGACGCTGATTATCTGGCAGAGTGATATTTTCGAAATTATCGGGAAGTTTCCGCTCGCCTGTAATATAGCGATATCGATGGGATTTACGCTGTTTGCGGTTGTCAATATGTTTGATGGGAAGTTTGGAGAAAAATGCTTTTTTTCTATCATTTTTGATGCTCTTTGGATGTTGGTAGAAACACTGGTTGGTAACCTATTGATGATTTATTATGAACCCATAGCAGATTCACAAGTGATTGGTTCTTTTATTTCGAAATTTCTTTTTTTCATGGTGATTGTAGCTCTGAAAAAGGTTTTTATGAAAGAAGAAGTTCAGGAACTTTCAGGCAAGTATAGCATTCCTCTCATTTTTATTCCGGCAGGGAGTATTTATATCATGAATGCAGTGTTTGTTTTGGCGTATGAAGCAAAGGATAAGTATGCAGAGGTCTATTCCCTCATTTCTGTTGTAATATTACTGCTTGTAAATGTGCTGATCGGATATATTTATATCAAGCTTGCAGACGATCTGCAGGTCAGACGAAAGAACATCGTGTATGAGCAGCAATTGGAATTATGTGAACGTCATCAGGAAGAGACAGAGCTTGCTATGCTGCAGATACGGGACGTCAAACATAACATGAGGAATAACTTTATCTCGCTTCTTGCGTACGCAGAAAAGGGGGAATGCAGGAAGATTATTGCTTTTATCAATGATGTGATGGAGGAAGGAAAACTAAGGCCGTCTATGGCTGCAGCTACCGGAAATATTGTGACGGATTCCCTGGTGGAATACTGGCAGAGAACAGCAGAAAATGAAGGGATTGAGTTCCAGGCGGAATTGAGTATTCCCATGGAGATGCCATTCAAAGGAGCAGATATAAGCCTTATTTTAGGGAATCTGCTAGAGAATGCGGCAGAAGGAGCTGGAAAAGCAAGGGAAAGAAAATACATCAAACTGAAAGTGAAATATGATAAAAAGAATCTGTTGATAGTAGTTGAAAACAGTTATGGGGGAGAACTGATAAAGGTAAAAGAGGAACTGCGGACAACCAAAAAGGATGCAGCCAACCATGGGATCGGTTTGGCATCTGTCCGTAGGGCTGTAAGAAAATATCAGGGAATAGTGACAGTGGATGATACAATGCCAGAACGGTTCCTTGTTAGAGTGGTGTTGTATGGAAGGTAAAGGGAGAAAGACAGAAAAAGTTACATGAATACTCGATATTTTTACATGAATATGGAAAAGTCAAATTTTTGTATTAAAATACAAATGAACAAATGAAAGGAGTTTCAAATTATGAAATCTAAAAATGTGAAAATTCAGCCAGCAAAAGTATTGGCAAATGTATCTCTGAAACTTGGAAAAATGTCTGCGGATAGTGCCTGTGTTTATATTTATCATCAGCCTAAGATGCCAAAAGAACTTAAAGAGTTGAAAAAGTAAATATGAAATGTTTATCGGAAAAATTAACGGATTATATAATTAAGACCGGTGTGGTTTCCGAGGAATCATATGCGATATATCAATATGGATTTCAAATTGGAATTGAAATGTTAAGTTGTTTTCTAGTTTGTTTTGGTATAGCAATATATCTGCATATGATTCCAGAATTTCTAGTATTTACGGGAAGTTTTATGTTGTTACGGACTTATACTGGTGGATTACATTTAAATAGTTTTACCAGATGTTTTATCTGTTCTGTTGTTGTACAGACGTTAGTATTACTTATTAGTAAGCAATATACAATTCTATTACCGGTGGCGTGGCTTATTATTCTTTGTGGATCTATTCTAATATTAAGAGTTGCGCCGGTGGAAAATATAAATAGAGAATTAGATGTAAATGAAAAAGAGCATTGTAAAAAGACAACTATAAAAGTTTTAATTGGTATAGTTGTATTTGCTTTTGGATGTACGTTTTGCGGTATGGATAGTATTGTATCATTGATTTCAGTGACTATTTTGGTGGTTTTACTATCCCAGTATATAGGTATGGAAAAATATAGAATTGAAAAAAATAGACGGAAATAGTAGATATGTAATCTATTGTTTCCGTTTTTTAAATAATACAGTTCTTTATTGTTTTAAGAAGCATGCAGATTACATCTATAAAAGGCGGGAATAGTAGAAAATACTACGATTCTCGCCTTTTTTAATGGATAAACAATTGACGATTATTAAATAAAATATTTGGGGAAATTATTAAAATATTTATTAAAAAACCGAACATTTGTTACCAACTATTCGGGATAAGAACGAAGGGAAAAGACCTTTGCTCTTATCTTCAAATAGGAAGGAGGTGAACTCTATGGAGCAATCTTCTTCCTATGATAAAGAAACAATTAAGCATCAATTTGATCGTAAATGTAAGTTGGCATTGCAGGGGGAGAAAATAGATTATGAAAGACATTTATCCTATCGCCGTAATCATGAAGTTTTATTTTGTGAATTATCGGAAGCTGAATTGTGGAAAATTTCTACACCGAATGAGTGTGATGTGGAAAACAGTTCTTTTATAGATTTGCAGTTTGATGTGCAGATAAAAGATGAATTATTGGCAAAAGCAATAGAGACTTTGACGGATAGGAAAAGGGAAGTCATATTCCTGTCTTATTTTCATGGAATGTCTGATGCTGCAATTGCTCGAAAATTGAATTTGGTAAGAAGTACGGTGTGTGAGCACAGAATACGATCATTGGAATTGCTGAAAAATATGATGGAGGAATATGGGTATGGAAGTAATAGATAAAAACAGACAGAATATGAAGTTATTACCATTTGCTGTTATTCAAAAAGCAGTAGAAGGGGATATTGTATCAATTAACAAAGTGTTGAAGCACTACGAAAGTTACATATCCTGCTTGGCTGTCCGAAAAATGTATGATGAATATGGCAATGAGTACTATTGTGTAGATGAAACTCTTCGTAGTCGCTTGGAAGCAAAATTACTCAGGACAATTTTAGGTTTTAAGTTGGTACGTTAAAGCTATTTAAGATGATGGAAATGCACCTTGACAATAGAATATTATTCCTGCAGGACATACGAAGCAGAGGAGCAGGCAATCGATACGCCATGATTATTGAAAATTTAACTTTACGACATCATGTCATAAAGTTAATCAGTATGAGCGAGTAATATTAGATTGCAAACAAAAATGGGAGTTTTGTGCGAAGATCCTGCTTTTGATAATGATACTTCCAGAGAAGGCTGCTCTGGTCTGAAAAGATGGTGGAAATCCAATGTGGCTACATCCCATAGCCACCTGCAGGATATTTTATAATTTGCAAGACATATAGGACAAGTCTATGCAAATATATTGAAAGTGGAAGTAGTTGGAAGGGTGTGTCAGGGATGGAGTTAGAAAAAATGAGAGAAATAGATATAACAAAAGTTGATCCAGATGATTTAGTGGATATTAGAGATGTCCAAATAGAAAAGAATGTAAGCAGTCAAAGGCAAATAGAAAGTTACATAAGGCAAATTAAAAATCCGTATTGTTATAAATACGGTGAGTATATTGTAAAAGTTAGCTTTGAAGATACAAAAATTTCATTATCAGAACGTCTGAAAGAAATGATTTTAAAATCGGCAAATGTAGAAGACAGTTAATGCTATGGATTTGAAAACCAACATTAGACAAATGTTCTCTCCTATGCTAAGATAGAGTCAGGACTAAATTTCGATGTGGAAACCTGATTTTATGTTAATTCAACACTATAAAATCAGGAGGCTATGTTGTGAAAAAAATAAATTTAAACAAATCTTATAAGGCTGCTGTGTATCTCCGCTTATCAAAGGAAGATGAAGATTTATTATCGAATATGGATAAGTTGGAGAGTAATAGTATTGCCAATCAAAAGGCGCTTATACTCAAAGAGTTAGAATCTATGCCGGATGTTACCCTATATGATATTTATATTGATGATGGATTTACAGGCTTAAATTTTGAACGTCCCGAATTTCGCCGTATGCGTAATGACATATATGAAGGTAAGGTTAATATGATTATTGTAAAAGACCTTTCCAGACTTGGACGAGATTATATTGAGTCAGGACGTTATATAAGGAGGATATTTCCAGCTTTAAATGTCAGATTTGTATCTGTATTAGATCGTTTCGATAGTTTAACAGCAACGCAGAGCGATTTAAATTTATTGATTCCAGTAAAAAATTTTGTAAATGACAGTTATAGCAGGGATATATCTGATAAAGTAAGAAGTCATCAGGAAGTGATGCGCGAGAAAGGGTTATATGTTGGAGCTTATGTTGCGTACGGATATAAAAAAGTGGAAGGTAATAAAAATTTCATTGAGCCAGATGAATATTCAGCAGACATTGTAAAAAGAATATTTGCGTGGAAATTAGAGGGGAAAAATGCGGAAGGGATTGCAGATAAACTGAATCAGTTAGGTGTGATTGCTCCATCTGAATATAAAAGGCTTATGGGAGTTAATTACAAGAGTGGATTTCAAAAGAAATCGAAAGCACAGTGGTCAGCAGTTACGATCACAAGAATTTTGAAAAATAGAATCTATATAGGTGTTCTTGAGCAAGGAAAACGAAAAAAAGTAAATTATAAGCTCGATAAGACTGTTGATAAGCCAAAATCAGAGTGGTCGGTAATAGAGAATAATCATGAAGCAATTATAAGTAAAACGGATTTTGAAAATGTGGCAAGGCTATTATGTATAGATACACGGAAGGCGCCGAAAGAAGAAAATTTATATCTATTTTCAGGTCTGTTATTCTGTGGTGAATGTGGTAGAAGCATGGTACGCAGGGCACTAAACAGAAAAAAGGGTGTAACCGTATATTATATTTGCTCAACGTATAATAAAGGTACAGGATGTAGCAGACATAGCGTATTAGAGGCTGATATTGAAAAAATCGTATTAAATGCCATAAGGCATCATATTGAACACATCCAGGAAATGGATCAAATATTGGAACTGATACGTTCCAGAGAAGTTCAGGGGAAAGATATCATTGCAAATGATAAGGAGATTCTAGAAAAATATGATGAACTAAATCAGTGTAGAAAAATGGAAGTGGCACTGCATAGGGATTTGCTAGAAGGTGTTATATCAGAGGAAGAGTATATACAGTTTACACAGAGGTATGCTGACAAGGCGAAAGTAATTGAAGTAGCGATTACGGCATTAAAAAAGGAGTGTGAGAGGGTATTTTTAAATGGTTTGGCAACCAATGATCGAATGAAATATTTCCTAGAACATAAAAATATAGAAAAACTGGACAGGAATATTGTTTTATCTTTAATTGAAAAAGTCATTATTCATGAAGAAGCACGTATTGAAATTGTATTCAAATATGAAGATGAATACAAGGCGGCAGTACGAATTGCAAAGAGTTTTTCGGAAACCTTTCATAAGGAGGTTCTAGACTGTGGCAAGATCAGCAAATAGATATTTGGAAAATAGTACTCCAAGTGTCAATATAAAAAGAACTTTTAAAGTTGGAAATTACCTACGTTTATCAGTAGACAGCGATTATACAGGGAGTGATTCTCTGGAAAATCAAAGAAAGTTAGCTAAAGAGTACGTGGAAGAACATGTAGATCTGGTGATAGTAAAAGAATATGTAGATGATGGGAAAACAGGAACGAACTTTAAGCGTCCAGCATTTTCTAGAATGATTACAGATTTAAAACAGGGAATTATCGACTGTGTATTGGTAAAAGATTTATCTCGTTTTGGAAGAGATTATATAGAAGCAGGCAATTACATAGAAAAAGTATTTCCATTTCTTGGCATTCGGTTTATTTCTATTGTAGATAAATATGATAGTGCGAATATAGAATGTGATAGGGAGTTGTTATTGCTCTCTCTGAAAAACTTAATGCATGAAATGTACGCACGAGACATTTCTAAGAAAGTAGGAAGTACATTTCAAGTGAAACAAGAAAAAAGAATATTTTATCGTTCGGCTTCAATTCCTTATGGGTATCAAATGAATGAGGACAATAAAAATTATTGCATAGAGGAAAATACAGCGGCTATTATAAGAGAAATATTTTTACGATATGATCAGGGCCAGTCACGCTATGCAATCAGTCGATGGTTATATGAAAATGCTGTATTAACTCCAACACAGTATAGAAAAAAGGGATACATATATCAAAAAGAGGAAGATGAGTTGAAAGTGTGGAGTTCATCAACAATTCAAAGGATATTAAGGAATCCGGTATATATAGGTGATGTTGTAAGACACAAAACAGAGCAAAGTTTTTGCGGCGGGATAAAATCCAGGAATATTCCGGAAAGTGAGCAAATTATCATAAAAAGCAATCATCCAGCGATTGTTGAAAAGGAGATGTTCATCCGCATTCAGAAAAAACTTGAGGGGGTTAAAAAAGAGTTTAAGGAATACAGAGAAGATTCGGAATCCATGAAGAAAGAGATTCTATTTGAGAAGAATATTTTTAGTGGGAAACTTTTTTGCGGGGACTGTAAATGTAACATGACTAGAATAGTAGGGTATCGAACGGTGGAAAGAGAATTGGAGCGTTTTAAGGCGTTTCAATGTACAACCCACAGGAAGTTTCCTGAAAGTTGTTCATCAAAAAATATCGGAGAGAAGGAACTTTGTGAAGCTGTTTACAAATCAATCAGGCAACATATATCTCTTTTGAAAGGAGCAAAAAAGCAGATTAGACAGAATGTTTATCTGGCATTTGAAGGGACATTTCAACTCATAGAAAAAGAAAAGAATCGAATTCAAAATAGTGTGGTAATCTTGGAACAAGAGTATATGGAAAAATATATGCAGTATACGGTGGGAGATTTGGCAGGGGAGTGTTTTCAAGTGTTCCGAAGTGAATATATAGAAAAGAAAACTTCATTGGAAAATCAAATGAAAGAGTTGGTGTTATCGGAAAAACAAAGCAGGAAACAACGCAGAGAACAAAAGAAAATGTTTGATATCTGGGAACAATTTTACAATGAAAAAAAATTAACGGAGTATATGGTGGAAAGCTGCGTAGAGAGAGTTGAGGTTTTTTCTGGAAAACGTCTGAGTATACGATTGAGATATCAGGATCAGTTTCAACAATTAGAAAGTTCAATGAAGAAGGTGAGAAAATGATTCTTGCATTGTATTTACGATTATCCAAAGAAGATGGAGATATGGCAGATGAGAGTAATAGTATTACAAATCAACGTTATATTTTGCAAAAGTATGTGAATCAAAATCTTGAATTTGCTGAATTTCAGAAAAAGGAATATGTTGATGATGGGTATAGTGGAAGAAATTTTGAACGTCCGGGGATTAAAGAGTTATTGCAGGATGTAAAAGCTGGAAAGATATACGGAATTATCGTAAAAGACTTTTCTCGATTTGGAAGAAATTATATAGAGGTTGGGGATTATATAGAAAAGATATTTCCGCTTTTGGATATACGATTTATTGCTGTTAATAATTATTTTGACAGCAATGATTATGTTGGAACAACACCGGATATGGATGTTTCTTTTCAAAACTTAATGTATGACTATTTTAGTGCAGAAAATTCTATGAAAATAAAAAATGAGTTATTTAATAGAAGAAAGAGAGGAAATTATTTAGCTGTATTGCCACCGTTTGGTTATATAAAATCGCCGGATAATCATAACAAGTTAATTATAGATCCGGAGACAGCTCCTATAGTCAGGCTAATTTTTGAAAAATATGCAGAATATGGAGTGAAAGCAGAGGTGGCGAGACATCTTAATAAGAAAGAAATATTAACGCCTCAAAAATATGCTTTGGAGAGAGGATGGATAAAAGCCTATAAGTATAAAGAAGAGCAGAAAGTTTGGACTGGAGCTATTGTGGGAAAAATATTAAGGAATTCTTGTTACATAGGAAATACAGTATTTCATAAATCAGAAGCAATAGAACCAGCTGCAAAAGAACGAAAGTATATACCAGAAACAAAATGGCATATATGTGAGAATACACATGAAGCTATTATTTCAAAAGAAATGTTCGAGTGGATAAACAGCAGTGAATTTTTAGAAGAAGTTAAAAAGCGTACTGTGGACTGTAAGAATGATCAGAAAAAAGATGTAAATCGTATAGAAAATTATAACTCTCAAATATATTGTGAAGGGGAACAAAGAAGACGAGGAAGAAAAGATTCTCCAATAAAAGGGGTGGTCAAGTGTGGAGGGTGTAGGCATAACATGATAAGACGAAATCGGTTAAATGCTTCTTATTACTGTAGATATTATTATGAGCAGAAGCTAGATAATTGTTGTTCTGTTAATATTAAAGAAGTCGATTTGACTGAAGTTGTGAAAGCCTCAATATCCAGACAAGCAGCTTTGCTTGGAGAAAGAGCAGCACTATTAAAACTTGAACGGGAGATCCAAGAAACAAAGGAGAAAAAATTGAAACTTGCAAGCGCGGAGCTTCAGAAAAAAATTTGTGAGTGCAAAGATAAAAATTTTCTATTATATGAGAGATATAGATCGGGAGAACTGGAACAAGGTGAGTTTCAGGAGTTACGTCAAAAAAGTCTAAAGAAAATTGCATTTTATCAAGAACAACTTGAAAATTACAATAAAATGATTGAGAAAAAGGAGGGAGGAAAGAGTAGATTATTCGATTTGTTTGAGGGGAAAGAGAATATCGGGGAACTGACAAGAGAAACGGTAGATGAACTAATCTCATGCATTTATGTCTATGGAAAGAACAAAGTTGAAATTGTATTTAAATTTGAAGATGAAATGAAGGCGTTACTGGAATCGACAAAAAAAACGGATATTCAGGAAAATAATAAAAAAGTTGTGTCATTACCTTGACACAAGAGGGACTAAAAGCAATGGAGGAACTGGACCGTCTGAATAAGGAGGAGTGCAGAAGGTATGGAAAAACAGGAAGACGCAGTCCACGTACAGCAAGTTCTGCCATGTGTACCTTTATGATCATAAACGTTTCTTCTCTTCAGCTGATCCCGCTAAATATGATCGCATACAGAACAAAATACGGAAGCGCTGATCCGGCTGCTATTGTCGGCCCGGCCATACTGGCTACAGCAGTGAGTACGGCGGTGGCGGTGGTGTTCTGTAAGATCATGGACGGAAAAAGGGGATGAATTGAGCTGTCTTTAAATTCTGTTCTGCTATTTTGAGGTCTGAAATA
>ENA-OQJZ01000579-OQJZ01000579.1-human-gut-metagenome-genome-assembly--contig:-NODE-579-length-15636-cov-2.834437_pt1 | contig 15636 bp, 16 predicted proteins | sample MGYA00242618_ERZ504785 | MGnify/ENA primary metagenome ERZ504785 (study PRJEB26092, sample SAMD00036354) | human gut metagenome | host: Homo sapiens | study: EMG produced TPA metagenomics assembly of...
ACTGATAGAATGCCCGGCAGACCGCTTCCCACGCAGCATACCCGTCAGCACCTGCTGCCGCTTCCAGCATACGTTCTTCCACCTGTTTCCAGCCATAAATCATCAGTTCACGACGTAAATCATCTAACCCCCTGATATGGTTGTAAAGGGACGGCGGCTGTATACTCAGACTTTCCGCCAGCGTTTTCAACTGAATCTGGTCAATTCCCATTTTGTTTGCTAACTGTGCAGCCTTCTCTACTACAACATTTTTATCAAGTCCTGCCCGCGCCATAACCTTTCCTTTCATCATCTGTTAAATACATAGTAACTAATCGGATTAGTTTTATCAAGCGCTGCTTTTTTCTGCAACAAACATATTATATCATACCTACGAAAAATTTTCTTGTATGATATGACACTCATTCTCACTGTTTTGCCTTTAACCTCCATGCGCCTGCTCATTGTACCATGAGTCCAAAAAAATATGCGGTCTTTTGAGAATACTCAAAAGACCGCGTATTTACCAACTCTTCACAAATGTTTGACTTGTTGAAAATTAATCTTCAACACTGACGATTTCTCTCTTGTTGTAAGAACCGCAAGCCTTGCAAACTCTATGAGGCATCATCAGGGCACCGCACTTGCTGCACTTTACCAGATTTGGAGCGCTCATCTTCCAGTTTGCTCTACGGCTGTCTCTTCTAGCTTTAGAAGATTTATTCTTTGGACAGATAGACATGGTTTACACCTCCTTCGACTGTTTAAAAATATCCTGGATAACTGACATCCTTGGGTCAAGTGGCCTATTATCGCAGTCACAAGTCTCATGGTTGAGATTTGTGCCACATCTATCACAGATTCCCTTACAGTCATCGCTGCAGAGAACCGCCATAGGCAGGTTCAAGGTTAACTCATTACCAACCAGCTGGTCGATATCCAGTTTATAACCATTTACGTAGGGCTGCTCGTCCAGGTCTTCCACTCGTTCTTCATCACTCTGGTTCATGTCCAGTTCCTGGTCAATTTCCAGATGGAAAGGAACTCTCACCGGGTCAAGGCATCTGGCACATGGCATAATCAAAACCAAATCAATGGTTCCCGCTAAAGCCAGCTTCTTATTTCCCCGATTTGTTATCACCAATGACAACGGTCCCTTTTCGGCAATGTCGTATACAGTGTCGGCCAGCCTGAACTGGGTCATCTCAAGCTCAGGCGTATATGTTTTGGACTTTCCCTCAACGGGAAACAGCTCAGATAAGTTAATTAGCATATTAACCTCCTAATACGCATCTCTTGCATTATACATACCATTGCACATTTTGTCAACTATATTTCCGTTTTTTTTCCAGAAGTTGTGTACTGTTTTGCATACCGGTGTGTACCTGGAGAGTATTGCCGGATTTTGTTATTTATATTATCCGATGTCCTGTCCCAGGCCATTGACCGCCATCCCGGAAACCAGGACAAAAGCCGGCGTACATGTATTAAAATCACATGTACGCCAGCTTTTTACCACTCCGTTATACTTATTTCACTAACGCAAGTGTTTCTCTGGCAATTGCCAGCTCCTCGTTGGTAGGAATAACCAGTACGCTTACCTTGGAATCAGGAGTAGAAATTACGATTTCCTGTCCCCTCTTGGAATTGGCCTCGTCGTCAATTTCAATTCCCAGGAATCCCAGATACTCGCACACTTTCTTTCTGGTAATCTTGTCATTCTCACCCACGCCTGCGGTGAACGCAATGGCGTCCACACCGCTCATTGCAGCTGCGTATGCTCCCACGTATTTAGCTACCCGGTAAGCAAATGATTCCAGAGCAACCTCTGCCTTCTTATTGCCGTCATTTGCAGCGTTCTCCACATCGCGGAAGTCGCTGGAAACACCGGACATACCGTATACGCCGGACTTCTTGTTCAGCACGTTTAACATCTGGTCAATATCCATATTCTCTTTGTGCATGATGAACTGCAGGGCGCCGGGATCCACATCGCCGCTTCTGGTTCCCATCACAAGTCCCTCCAATGGAGTCAGTCCCATGCTGGTGTCCACGGATTTTCCGTTGAGGACAGCTGAGATGCTGGAGCCGTTGCCCAGGTGGCAAACCACTGTTTTAAGGGAGTCATAAGGACGTCCAAGAACTTCTGCTGTTCTCTTTGATACATAGCTGTGGCTTGTCCCGTGGAAGCCGTATCTTCTAACCTTGTATTTCTCATAATACTCGTAAGGAAGTCCGTACAGGTATGCCTTCTCCGGCATGGTCTGGTGGAACGCTGTATCAAATACACCTACCATTGGTGTGTTGGGCATCAGTTCCTGGCAGGCACGGATGCCGATCAGGTTTGCAGGATTGTGCAGAGGCGCCAAATCGCTGCACTCTTCAATTGCTTTAACGGCCTCTTCCGTAATCAGGGTAGATGCGGTAAATGCCTCTCCTCCATGAACGATTCTGTGTCCCACTGCCCCTACTTCATCCAGGCTCTTAATCACGCCTGTCTTATCATTGGTCAGGGCATCTAATACCATCTGAATGGCCTGGGTATGGGTAGGCATAGGAGAAACCGTTACTTCCTTCTCTCCTCCTGCCGGCTGATAGGTAATCTGGCTTCCCTCAATACCGATTCTTTCGCAAAGTCCCTTTGCAAGTACAGCCTCTGATGCTGAATTAATCAGCTGGTACTTTAATGATGAGCTCCCGCAGTTAATAACTAAAATATTCATTGATATCTCCTCCTTTATTCCGGCTTATTCAGCCTGTGCCTGAACGGCCGTAATTGCTACTACACCCACAATATCATCTGCACAACAACCCCTGGACAAATCGTTAACCGGCTTTGCGATTCCCTGGGTAACAGGGCCGTAAGCCTCTGCCTTGGCCAGTCTCTGAACCAGCTTGTATCCGATATTACCGGCATCCAGATCCGGGAACATCAGTACATTTGCCTTGCCTGCCACTTCGCTGCCCGGCGCCTTGGAGGAAGCAACCTCCGGTACAAGGGCTGCATCTAACTGGAGTTCCCCGTCCAGCTTAAGCTCCGGATAAAGCTCCTTTGCGATTCTGGTGGCTTCCACTACCTTGTCCACGTCAGGATGCTTTGCAGAGCCCTTGGTAGAATGGGACAGCATGGCAACCCTTGCTTCCTTCTGTACCAGCAGTTCAAATGAATCAGCAGATGATTTGGCGATTGCTGCCAGCTCTTCCGGATTCGGATTCTGGTTCAGTCCTGAATCGGCAAAAATAAAGGTTCCCTCTGCTCCATATTCGCAGTCCGGAACTACCATGAGGAAGAATGCAGATACCAGCTTTGTGCCTGGTTTTGTTTTGACAATCTGCAGACATGGCCTTAATGTGTCGGCCGTGGAGTGGCAGGCACCGGACACCAGTCCGTCTGCATCTCCGTTTTTAATCATAAGACAGCCGTAGTAGGCATAATCGGACATGATGATTTCCTTTGCCTTTTCCGGTGTCATTCCCTTTGATTTCCTCAGCTCTACAAATAAATCAATATACTCCTGAGTCTTCTCATAGGTCTGAGGATTGATCACTGTTGCTCCTGATACATCCAGTCCCTTGCTGTGGTCTGCAATATCCTCCGGTGTTCCTATGATGATCAGATTGGCGATGTCCTCTTTTAATATCGTTTCGGCCGCCTCCCAGGTTCTCCTGTCCATAGACTCTGGCAGTACTATGGTCTTTTTGTCAGCCCTGGCACGAGCTTTAACTAAATCGATAAATCCCATGATAATTTACCCCTTTCCTTGGTGTATTTAAGCATACGTCTTTATTATATACTGACAGAATTGGAGATACAAGCCGATTTTATCCAAATATTGCACTTTTTCGTATACCTGAGGTCTTTCTGTGTTTATTTTCCACCTTTTCTGGCGGGGCGGCGGGCGGCGATAGCCAAACCGCCTGCCGTGAAGCACAGAAAACACAAAAAATCCGCGGACCATATGATTGCCGGTCCGCGGATTCAGGTATCTGATGATTAAATTTTCTCGTAACGGTCCACGTTAATCACAAAGATAGTGGCGCCGCCCACATCAACTGTCATGGGCATAGTTGCGTAATTTACCATGGTGGTGCCTGATATATAAGGCATGTTGACCGTTAACTTCTGATGCTGTCCGCATTCCTGCTTAATCACATCAATCACTTCCTGTACCTTATCATCTTCTGCACCAATCATCAAGGTTGTATTTCCCTTTTTCAGGAAACCTCCTGTGGTGGAAAGTCTTGTAACACTGTAATGATGCTGGGTCAGCTGGCTTACAACATCATCTTCATTATCATTTCTCACAATTGCATACACTAATTTCATAAGCTGTACCTCCTTGGCGAGTTTATATACGTTAGTATAGCACATTTTTCAGTTAAGATCTGTAATTTTTTTGCAAATGTTTCTTAATTCGCCTCATGCACAGTCAAACCCATAAAACAGTACTACCCGTTACCGGTTCATCAGCTCTGGGCGGCCGGCTTGGTTCCCAGAGTCACCTGCACGTCGTGCTCCACGTATGCCCCGTCCACCAGGGACTGTACTGTGAGTGTAACGGCTGCTCCGCCCTCATAGTAGGTGAGCATCTGCTTCAGTTCTTCCATGCTGGTAACGGACTGGCCGTCAAACTTGGTGATAATATCCTTTTCCTTTAAATCAGAGGATGAGGCTGCTCCGCCCTCCACGATTTTATAGACATAGATTCCCACCGGCATGCCGTACATCTGGGATGTGGCAGCATCAATGTTGGTTCCCTGTATTCCCAGATAGCCCTGGGCATCCTCGGATACAGCCACACGCGTTTTCTTTGTCATCAGGCTGTTTAAGATATCCTGGGCCTTGGAAATCGGAATGGCAAAGCCCATCCCCTCCACTTCTGTGGAAGCTGTCTTGGCGGCGTTGATGCCGATGACATTTCCGTTTAAATCAATAAGGGCGCCGCCGCTGTTGCCCGGGTTGATAGCTGCATCTGTCTGGATGAAGGTCCTGTTAATTCCTTTTTCATCTGTAATCTCGCGGTCCAGGGCGCTTACATATCCCACGGTAACGGACTGGCCGTATCCAAGGGCATTTCCTATGGCAATGACCTGCTGCCCCACCTTGATATCATCTGAATTGCCCAGAGTGGCCACCTTAATCTTGCTCATGGTATCGGAGGGGATATCCTTTAACTGCACTGCGATGATTGCCAGGTCAGATGCTGAATCCGTTCCCTTTACCGCTGCGCTCACATCCTTGTTGTCAACAAATGTAACCTTTAAGTCGGAAGCTCCGTCCACCACATGGTTATTGGTGGCAATGAGAAGTTCCGTGTCAGTCTGGTTCACAATGATGCCGGAACCGCTGCTCTGGGCTGTATAGGTCTGGGGCATTCCGAAGAAATCGCGCTGCTCCACGGTCATGGTATCATTGATGGCCACAATAGACGGCATGGCGTTTTCCACAATGCCCGACACATCGGTAACAGCGGATACTGCCGTGGCGCCCTGGTTTGCAGACGCCTGTGCATTGGCCGGTGCCGCCTGTGCTATCTGGTTCTGAGCCTGCGTCCCGGCTAATGTGCCCGCGGTTCCATATGCGCCTGTGAGCCGGTTCCCCAGGTAATTCACACCTGTCATGACCCCGCCTGATACGGCTCCGAAGAGGACCGCTGCCGCTGTAATTCCTGCCGCTCTTTTAACAAATCGTCCTTTATTGGAGTGATTGCGCTGCTTATCACCACCTCCCGGATATCCCTGATAAGTATTTCCGCCATAGCAGTCCTGGCGGCGGGTCTGGCTGCCGTATGAACCGAATGCGGCGTCTGGTCCCTGGGTATGCTGCTCTCGATGCTGCTCTCGGGAACCCTGGCCTTCCTGGGCCTGTGAATACCGGGCCTGTGAATACTGACCCTGCGCCTCCTGGCTGCGTGCCTCCGGATCCATTGTCCGGTGTCCTTGCGTATTCTGTCCCTGCCGGTTCCTCTCATCACCTGGAATCGTCCAGTTTACGGTTGTTTCAGGTACATCCCTGTGTTCCATATTTTCATTTCCCAAACCATTCATATTCTTATTTTCATTCTCGTACATAGCAAAGTCTCCTTTCATACATTTCTCTATTTTATTTAACTGTAAGGGCTGTTTTTTAATTGCTCTTGCTTTTTACAATTATTAATATAGCCGCCATTTATGGTGGAATTGTGAAACGATTGTGGAGAATCTGTGTTCTAATTATTATAGATTTATAAACTGAAGATTAACAAATGCCGTCTGGACGGAATGGATGTTTGCGGATATAATGGATATGATAAAATAAAACGGGAACGAATCAGGACAGGAGTAAAGGAACTTGGGACAGCCAGATAGTTTGGAACAGCCGGCAAAGGTAATCGGCATCATTGCCGAATATAACCCGTTTCACGGCGGACATAAATTTCAAATAGAAGAAGCAAAAAAACGGACCGGCGCAGACTGGTGCGTGGCTGCCATGAGCGGCGATTTTGTACAGAGGGGGGAGCCTGCGGTCTACAGCAAATATCTGCGCACCAGAATGGCCCTTTCCTGCGGCGCGGATCTGGTGGTGGAGCTTCCCTCCGCCTTTGCGGTCAGCAGCGCGGAGGATTTTGCCGCCTGCGGCGTGGCCCTGCTCACAGGACTGGGGGCAGTGGATGTCCTGTGCTTTGGCAGTGAGGACGGGGATATCCGCAGGATTCGGACGGCTGCCGGTATCCTGGCGCAGGAAGGCGGGGACTTTTCCTCACTTCTAAGCATTGGACTGCGAAGCGGCCTCAGCTGGCCCCAGGCCCGCAGCCAGGCCCTGCTTAAGATGGCGGACAACGACAAGGATCTTCCTCTGAAGAGAGAAGAAATGGACAAACTCCTGGGCTCCCCCAACAATCTCCTGGGAATCGAGTACTGCAAGGCCATCCTGCGCCAGAACAGTCCGCTTATTCCGTTCACCATCCGCCGCCGGGGACAGGGATACCACGACAATGGGCTGGAGGGCGGACAGGCTTCAGCCTCAGCCATCCGGCGGACACTTAAAGCCGGGGTGCCATCCGGGGAAGCGGGCCTGTTTCCATATGCAAAACTGACGCCTGAGGCCATGACGCACATTCCTCCGGAAATCCGGCCCCTGTACGGCCGGGAGCCTGTCCTGGAGGCCAACGATTTGTCAGAGATACTGAACTTCTGCCTCCTGTCCCTGAAGCGGGAAGGAACGGATTATACGCAATACGGGGATATGTCGGCGGAAATGGCGCGCCGGCTGGAGCACTGCCTTCTCAAACAGGTCAGCTGGGAAGGCCGTATCGAACAGCTTAAGACACGCCAGTATACCTATACCCGGCTCAGCCGCGCCCTTCTTCACATGGTCCTCGGCCTGACCGATGCCAGGGTACAGTCCTACAAAGAGGCCGGTCGTGCCCCCTACGCCAGAATCCTGGGGTTCAGGAAAGAGTCCCAGGAACTGCTGGCCCTGGAAAAGCAAAAAACCGCCATTCCCCTGATTACCAAGACTGCCGACGCCCCCCACATTCTCACCGGAACAGCCCTGGACATGTTTTCACAGGACATCTACGCCTCCCATATCCGTCAGACCCTGCTCTCAAAAAAGCTGGAACAGCCGGTTCGGAATGAATATAACCAGCCAATCTGTATTTTATAAGATAAAAGGCAAAATGACAGGCCCCCCGGATGCAATGCCCGGATGGGGACCTGTCATTTTATTTTCATATATATCTGCTAATATCAGCTGTCTTTAGTTTTTCCCCCGGACTCCCAAAGCTCCGGAGCCAGGAGCTCCACCACGGCGGGCTTCACATGCAGGAAATCAGCCAGCTCCCGTATCTGGAGGCCATTGTCCCGTTTCTTCCCCTGACGCACAGCCCGAATCAATATATTCTTTGGCGTATGCTCCATATCTATAAATTCCAGTATCTGGGTTCTGTATCCCCTGTATTCCAAAACCTGGGCACGGATGGCATCTGTGTTCAGGGCTGCCATGCGCTCTTTTATCAGGCCGTATTGGAGTACCGGCCGTAGAAGGCTGTTTTCCATCTGCCCGTTGAGCTCATGCTGGCAGCAGGGAACCGATAAAATGACCCTGGCCCCCCAGTTTACCGCCTTTTCCGGGGCATAATCCGTGGCCAGGTCACAGGCGTGGAGGGTGACCACCATGTCCACCTTCTCCACTCCCTCAAAGGAGGCAATGTCCCCATGACAAAAGGAAAGTCCCTCATATCCATATTGGCGTCCAAGGCGGCTGCAATGCTCTATGACATCCTCCTTAAGGTCCAGGCCGACAATCCGCACCGGATATCCCTTCAGTTCCTTCAGATAATAATACATGGCAAAGGTGAGGTATGATTTGCCGCATCCAAAATCAATAATGGTGGACTCCCGGTCCTGGTCCAGGTTGGGAAGGATATCTTCTATAAACTCCAGGAAACGGTTTATCTGCCTGTATTTGTCATAGCGGCTGTTCACCACCCTGCCCTCTTTTGTCATGACGCCCAAATCCACCAGAAAGGGAACAGGAATTCCCTCCTCCAGGATATAATGCTTCTTCCGGTTGTGGGACAGCAAAGCAGCGCGTTCCGGTTCCCGGGAAACCGGGTTTCCGGCAGGCAAAATCCTGGCCGGCCGCGGACTCTGCTTCACCTTCACAGTCACCTTTCCCTTCCTGCTCACCAGAATAAGGGCATTTCCAAGACCGGATGCAATCTCCGCCTGGCGGAAGGATCCGTCCAGAAGCCCAGTGACATAATCTGCCGCCTCATCCCGGTCCAGATTGCGGTGAAATGCCTGCTTTCCCGCCTGTTCCTCCGCCTGGAATACCAGCCTGCCCTTCATGAGCAGAGGCCGGATTCTGGACCTGGAGATTTTGCCGCTGTCCGTGGGATTGCTCATGAGAATCCGCTCCAGAGATTCATTTAAAAACAGATCCAGCGCCTGTTTGATTTCTTTACATTCTTCCTGATTCATGTCCAGCTCCTAATCCAGAAGTTTCTTTGCAAGGGCGGTGAGCTGGCTTAATGACTCGATGGTGCCAACCGGCCGCTCTGCCCTGCCAAAACCATATGCCGCGTGTACAAAGGGAATCCCGGCCGCGCCGGCCGCTTCCTCATCCATATGGGTATCACCTACATAAAAGCAGCGTTCCAGATGGTTTCTCTGCACCACCATGCGGATATTATCTCCCTTTGGAAGTCCGGTATTGCCGTAGCACTCAATATCACGGACGTATTCTCGGAGGCCGCAGCTCTCCAGCAGCACCTCAATATATCCGCTCTGGCAGTTGCTGACAATGTACAGGCCATACTGGCGGCTGAGGCACGCCATGATCTCCCTGGTCTCCGGATACAGGACTCCCGGATGTGACAGCAGGTAATGGTTCTCATAGGTCATGCACTCCTCCATCACCTTCCTGCACTCCTCCTGGGACAGCCCCGGAAACAGCGTCTTTCCAATATCCATCATGGTCTTTCCCATATTGTCATACATATCCCGGGCCGTGATCCTGACTCCCAGATGAGGGTAACGGGCCAGCACCTCATTCCAGGATTCAGCTACCTGGGCCGCCGAATCCCACAGCGTACCGTCCACGTCAAACAATATCCCTTTATTCATACCCACTACCATTCCTTTCCCATCCATATTCGCAGGCTTTGGCTCTGAAGCCATACAGCACTTGTGCACCCCTAATTTTCAGCACTGACCCATCCCTTTCGCAGCAAATCGGGATAGGGCTCCAGATGGGCATAATCGTTGAACCGCTCCAGTGTAAAACGGCCGGATGCCCCATCCCAGTTAAGCTCCGTAATGCTGCAATTTTCCAGGTTCTTACCGAGGATTCTCCATTTGTTCATGGGGATTCCCAGGCAATGGGCTGTCACGGAACGGATAACGCCTCCGTGGGTCACCACGGCAATGCGCTCATAACCGCTTTCTGTCATCTCCCTGAACACAGGTTCGGCGCGCCGGACCACATCCCCGGCGCATTCCCCGCCCGGATAGGACAGATCCTCCTCCATAAGGGCCTGCTGCGCCTTGAAATCCCTGTACTTCACCGCGATGTCCCGGTCTTCCATGCCTTCCATATGGCCAAAGGATATCTCCCTCAGCTCGGGCCGTATGATATGCTCTACATTCCAGTAGAGATTGGCTGCCTGAGCCGTTTCCACGGCCCGCAGCAGATTGCTGGAATACACCACCTGTATATTTTCATGAAACAGGCGCTCTCCTAAGAGAGACGCCTGCCTGTATCCTTCTTCACTTAAATCCACATCCACGTTGCACAGCTTGCTGCACTGCCTGCCGTGGCGTATCAAAAAAATCTTCATCTGACTGACCTCCATCCGTCTGCCTTAGCCCGGATACCCTTAATTCTTAAAGCTGTGGATTGGCGCCGGATTTCTTCCGCCCCTGGTAACAAACCGCCTGCAGGAGAATGTGTTTACAGGCATAACAGGCGCATAGCCAAGCAAACCGCCGAACTCAGCCGTCTCCCCCACCTTCTTTCCCACCACGGGAATCAGACGTACCGCAGTCGTTTTCTGGTTCACCATTCCGATGGCTGCCTCGTCCGCAATGATGCCTGCAATGGTGCTGGAGGGGGTGTCTCCCGGTATGGCAATCATATCCAGGCCAACGGAACAAACGCAGGTCATGGCTTCCAGCTTCTCAATTGTGAGGGCTCCCATGCTGACCGCGTCGATCATTCCCTGGTCCTCACTGACCGGGATAAATGCGCCGCTTAAACCGCCCACATAGGATGAGGCCATGACGCCGCCCTTCTTCACCTGGTCGTTGAGCATGGCAAGGGCTGCCGTAGTTCCGGGCGCGCCCACGCGCTCCAGTCCTATCTCTTCCAGTATCTCAGCAACACTGTCTCCCACCGAAGGAGTGGGGGCCAGGGACAAATCAATGATTCCAAAGGGAATGCCCATGCGCTTGGAAGCCTCCTGCGCCACCAGCTGTCCCACGCGGGTAATCTTAAACGCGGTCTTTTTGATGGTTTCACAGAGCACCTCAAAGTTGGCATCCCTCACCTTTGCCAGGGCAACCTTCACAACGCCCGGACCGCTTACGCCTACATTGATGATGGCTTCGGACTCAGTCACGCCGTGGAAGGCGCCTGCCATAAACGGGTTGTCGTCAGGGGCATTGCAGAATACCACCAGCTTGGCACAGCCGAGGGAATCATGGTCCCTGGTGGCTTCGGCTGTCTCAGTCACGATTCTTCCCATCAGTTCCACCGCGTCCATGTCAATGCCTGTCTTGGTGGAGCCCACATTGACGGAACTGCATACGCGCTCTGTCTGGGACAGCGCCTGGGGAATGGAGAGAATCAGGTTCTTGTCAGCCCTGGTCATGCCCTTGCTCACAAGGGCGGAATAGCCGCCGATGAAGTTTACGCCCACTTCCTTTGCAGCCAGGTCAAGGGTCTTGGCTATGGTGACGAAATCCTCCGGGCGCTTGCAGGCAGAACCGCCCACCAGCGCAATGGGGGTGACGGAGATACGCTTGTTGACAATGGGAATACCGAAATCAGCCTCGATATCCTGGCCCGTGGAAACCAGGTCCTTTGCCAGAGTCGTGATTTTCTTATAAATCTTTTCATTAAGAGCCTCAAGATTGCTGTCCACACAGTCCAGAAGGCTGATGCCCAGGGTAATGGTACGCACATCCAGCTTCTCATGTTCAATCATGTTGTAGGTCTCATTTACCTCGTACATATTTACGTTAATCATAGTTCTTTCGTCCCTTTCTTCTGAAATTACAGGCCCGCCCTATCCTCTGGGGATGCCGTTAGATACGGTGCATCTTCAGGAAAATTTCTTCCCGCTGAATCTTCACGCTCACACCGATTTCCTCTCCGACCTGTTCCAGTTCCTGGGCTACTTCGCCAAAGGACTTGGTTATGTTCTCCACGTCCACAACCATCATCATGTTGAAAAATCCCTTTACAATGGTCTGGGTGATATCCAGTATATTAATCTGGTTCTCAGCCAGGTATGTACATACGCCTGCAATGATTCCTACCCTGTCTTTCCCTACTACTGTAATGATTGCCTTATTCATCTTCATTCTCCTCACGCTTTTGTTTTATTGAAATCCGGTGAACGGATATCCATACGTTTTACAGATATATGATTTCACTCATGCAGTCCCTGCTGGCCACGGAAATGGAAAAGTCAGAAGCTCCGTAAGGGCAGTCTCCCTCGTCAATCTCCAGCCGTACGGTCTCGTAGGCCAGCTCCTCGTAATTGTTCTCCTTGCTGAGATGTCCCAAAAGAATTTTTTTCAGTCTGTCGTGAAGGACGCAGTTTAAAAGCCTGCCCGCATTTTCATTGGACAGATGGCCGTGGTCCCCTAAGATCCTTCGTTTCAGGTAATAGGGATAAGGTCCTGTCTCCAGCATCCTGACATCGTGGTTGGATTCCAGGAGCAGGGCGTCCAGCCCCTGAAGATGGTCTATGATATACTGGTCAAAATGTCCCATATCCGTGGCCACAGCCACGGACTTCTCCCCGTTTTGTACGCGGTATGCCACCGGATTCGCTGCGTCGTGGTCAATCTTAAAGGGCTTCACGGTCAAATCGCCTACCATGAAATCTAAATCCGGGCATACCGGAGTCAGAAGCCCTTTATCAAATTTGCCCAGGCTGCCTGCGGCCGCAATCTCATCCAGGGTTTCCCGGGTCCCGTAAATGGGAATCTCATACTTGCGCGACAGCACTCCCAGTCCCTTGATGTGGTCCGAATGCTCATGGGTAATGAGAATCCCGTTTACATCGTTTCCCGTAAGTCCTATCTCATTTAACCCCTGCTGAATCCGCTTGTTGCTGATCCCCGCATCCACCAGCAGGTGGGTGCTGTCAGAACCTATGTAAATACAGTTGCCGCTGCTTCCGCTGGCAATACTTACCATTCTCATGTTTTACAGTCCTTTTGTCTTATTTATTGCATTCTGATTTTGTTCTTCAGGAGTCTGCGGATCTGTTTTCTTGTGTCCTCCACAGAGCCGTTGTTGTCGATAACCGCATCAGAAAACTCCCTGAATCCGGCCTCCGGCGCCTGGCTGTCCATAATGCTTTCCGTTTTCTCCTGTGTGTAACCGCGGCTCTCTCTGAGACGCTCCATGCGGTTCTCCCTCGATGTATAAACATACCACATTTCCCCGCAGTTGTCACGGAATTCTTTTGAGGGAATGGCCGCCTCTATGACCACCAGAGGTTCAGGGCAGGCAAGCGCCTCCCCAAAGGCCGTATTCCATACCAGGGGATGAGTCAGGCGGTCCACCTGGACGCGTTTATCAGGGCAGCCAAAGATTACCTGGGCCATGGCAGGACGGTTGATGGTTCCGTCCTCATTCAGTATGGACGGCCCCAGGAAGTCCACCACAGCCCGGTAGCTCTCCTGCCCTGGCTGCATCAAATCCTTTGCCACCTGATCCGCCTGGATGACACGGAAGCCATACTCCTCCTTCAGTATCTCCAGCACCCGGCTCTTGCCGGCCCCCACGCCGCCTGTGATTCCCAATATGAACTTACCGCCTGCGGGGAATGCATTTCTTATATTTTCCATATCCTGCCGCTGCCCCTTTTGATGTCTTTATTTTCCGTGCTTTGTGCTTTGATCTCTTCCTAACTTTCCTACTTGGCGTCAAACCAGGATTTTCCCACTTCCGCCTCCACTTCCAGTGAAACCCTTAAATCCGCGGCATGCTTCATCTTGTCGGTCAGAATCTCCTTAACCGCCTCAATCTCATCCCGGGCCGTCTCAATCAGAAGCTCATCGTGAATCTGAAGGACGATTCTGGATTTCAGGCCGCGCTTTTTCAGCTCCCTGTCCACTGCAATCATGGCTATCTTCATGACGTCTGCTGCGGTTCCCTGAATCGGTGAGTTCATGGCCACACGCTCTCCGAACTGACGCTGCATAAAGTTGGCGGACTTAAGCTCAGGAATGGGCCGCCTCCTGCCGTACAGGGTCGTCACGTAGCCCTGTTCCTTGCCTTGCTTGACCAGTCCGTCCAGGAATGTCTTAACCCCCGGATAGGTCTCAAAATATTTGTCAATATACTCCACCGCCTCCTTGCGGGAGATGCTGAGTCCTTCGCTGAGTCCAAAGGCGCTGATGCCGTATACGATTCCAAAGTTCACCGCCTTTGCGTTGCGGCGCTGGAGGGGAGTCACTTCATCAAGGGGTACATGGAATACCTGGGAAGCGGTGATGGCATGGATGTCCTGGGCGGAACGATATGCTTCGATCAGCCTCTCATCCCCTGACATGTGCGCCAGGATGCGCAGTTCAATCTGGGAATAATCCGCGTCCACGAACACACAGCCTTCCTTTGGAACAAATACCTTGCGTATTTCCCTGCCCAGGGCCATGCGCACAGGGATATTCTGAAGGTTTGGCTCCGTGCTGCTGATACGCCCCGTGGCCGTAATGGTCTGGTTGAATTTGCCGTGAATCCTTCCGTCCTCACCAATGTAGGCTGCCAGGCCTTCCGCATAGGTGGAATTCAGCTTTGTCAGCTGGCGGTAGTCCAGAATTTTCTGGACCACCGGATAATCAGGCGCCAGCTTTTCCAGTACATCCGCTGCCGTGGAATAACCGGTCTTTGTCTTTTTGCCTCCCGGAAGCTCCATCTGTTCAAAGAGAATCTCCCCCAGCTGCTTGGGGGAATTGATATTGAATTCATGCCCTGTCTCCTGGTAAATTTCCTGTTCCAGCTTGGCAATTCCCACCTTAAGCCTGTCTCCATATTCCTTTAGCTCAGTCCGTTCCACCTTCACGCCCTCCTGCTCCATATGGAAAAGGCTGTAAATCAGGGGCATCTCTATATCTGTATACAGGCTGTACATTCCCGTATCCTTTAACTGGCCTGCCAGGGGTGCAGCGGCCTTCCACGCGGTATATCCCATGTAGCATACACAGTCTACGGCATTCTTCTCTCCCCTCCACAGGGCATCTCCCAGATCCTCCTTGGCCAGCAGGTCCGCCCTGGAGGGCACGGTAAGCCCCAGATAATCCCTGGCCAGATCGTCGTAGGCATAGGTATCCTTAAGAGGATTCAAAAGATATCCGGCCACTCCCGCGTCATACACAGGATCCGTATCCTTAAGTTCCAGGTACGCAAGCATGGATTTTAAATCCAGGGCCCAGAGCTCTCTGACGCCTGGGTTATCCTGGCCCTGGCTATTCTGTGCCTGGTTATCCTGTTCCTGATTTCTCCCGCACAGCGCCCTGAGCTGTTCCAGAAGATACTCGCCGGTAATCTGCTCTCCTGCCGCCAGACAGTAAATATCCTCCTCGCCCAGGCACAGGGCCAGGCCTGTCACGGGATTCAGCCCGGATCTGGCCTTTTTTCCTGCTTTTACTTCCCCGTTCTCTTCAAAGCTGAAGGTATGCTTTTGATCGATTCCGGTGGACAATATTATGGTGGTACAACCGATGTCACAAGAACTTTTATTCTTGGTCCAATTTCAGAGGAAGAAAGAAAATACTTTACACTGGTATTAAAATCTATGCTGACTCTTGCCAATGCAAAATTCCTGTTTGGATGTAGAGGAAGTAATCTTGATATTCTAGCAAGAGAACCTCTCTGGGAGGATGGCGTTGATTATCGTTGTGGAACCGGACATGGTGTTGGATATTTTCTTG
>ENA-OQJZ01000587-OQJZ01000587.1-human-gut-metagenome-genome-assembly--contig:-NODE-587-length-15464-cov-5.010983_pt1 | contig 15464 bp, 9 predicted proteins | sample MGYA00242618_ERZ504785 | MGnify/ENA primary metagenome ERZ504785 (study PRJEB26092, sample SAMD00036354) | human gut metagenome | host: Homo sapiens | study: EMG produced TPA metagenomics assembly of...
GGAGAACGGCATCGGCCGCCCCTCCACCTACGCCCCCATCATCACCACCATCATCGACCGCGGCTATGTGGAGCGGGAGCAGAAAAAGCTCAAGCCCACCCTGCTGGGCCGCGCCGTGGACGGCCTGATGCTGGAGCAGTTCCCCCATATCGTGGACGTGGACTTCTCGGCTGAGATGGAGAAGAACCTGGATAAGATCGAGAGCGGCAAGGCCGATTGGCACAAGACCGTGGATGATTTCTATCAGGGCTTTGCCGCCAGCCTGGAACAGGCCGAAAAGAACATGGAGGGCAAGAAGGTCAAGGTGCCGGACGAGCCTTCCAGCGAGGTCTGCGACCTCTGCGGCCGCCCCATGGTCATCAAGGTGGGCAAGTACGGCAAGTTCCTGGCCTGCTCCGGCTTCCCCGAGTGCCGGGGCACCAAGCGTCTGGTCAAGGACACCGGCGGTGTCTGCCCCAAGTGCGGCAAGGGCCGGATGCTGGAGCGCAAGAGCGCCAAGGGCCGCATCTACTACGGCTGTGAGCGCTACCCCGACTGCGACTTTATGACCTGGGATACCCCGGTGCCCACCAAGTGCGAAAAGTGTGGCTCCACCCTGTTCCGCAAGGGCTCCAAGCTCTACTGCGCAAAAGAGGGCTGCGGCTTTGAGATGCCGGTGCCGAAGAAGGATTGATCAAACCGATAAACTGTCTCGCCCTCTCCGGCATCGCCTGCGCGATGCCACCTCTCCCAAAGGGAGAGGCAATGGCGGCAAACGGGCAGCTGCGGCTGACCGGGATGCTGCACAGGCTCCCCCTTTGGGGGAGCTGGACGCAAAGCGGCCTGAGAGGGCGAGGATGCTGAAGGATGAAATTATGAGTTACAAAGTAACTGTACTGGGTGCCGGTCTGGCAGGCTGCGAGGCGGCGCTGTGGCTGGCGGGCAAGGGCGTTCAGGTAACGCTCTACGAGCAGAAGCCCACCCACTTTTCCCCGGCTCACAAGAGTGCGGGCTTTGCGGAGCTGATCTGCTCCAACAGCCTGAAGGCCGAGCGTCTGGATTCTGCTTCTGGCCTGCTGAAAGAGGAGATGCGCCGGATGGGCAGCCAGCTGCTGGAAGCCGCCGAGGAGGCCCGTGTGGCCGCGGGCGGCGCATTGGCCGTGGACCGGGATGCATTCAGTGCCGCCGTGACCCGGCGGGTGGAGGAGTGCCCCAACATCACCGTGGTGCGGGAGCAGGTGGAGCACATCGATGAGAGTGCACCCATTCTGGTGGCCACCGGCCCCCTGACCGATGGAGCGTTGGCCGACGAGATCGGCCGCCTGACCGGCGATGAGCGGCTCCATTTCTATGATGCCGTAGCTCCCATCGTCACGGCCGAGAGCCTGGATCACAACAAGGTGTTCGCCGCTTCCCGGTACGACCGGGGCGAGGCCGATTACCTGAACTGCCCCTTCAATAAGGCAGAGTATGAGGCTTTCCACGCCGCGCTGGCTTCGGCAGAGCGTGCCCCGCTCCATGCCTTCGATGCCGGTGCGGAGCAGGGCGCGCAGCCCGACCCCGATGCCCACGGCAAAAAGGCGGATACCGTCACGGTCTACGAGGGCTGTATGCCCATTGAGATCATGGCCGCCCGGGGTGCTGATACCATGCGCTTCGGCCCCCTGCGCCCGGTGGGTCTGGTGGACCCCAACACCGGCCACCGCCCCTGGGCCAATGTCCAGCTCCGCGCCGAGAATAAGGAACGCACCCTCTATAATATCGTGGGCTTCCAGACCAACCTCAAGTGGGGCGAGCAGAAGCGGGTGTTCAGCATGATCCCGGGCCTGGAAAATGCCGAGTTCGTGCGGTACGGTGTCATGCACCGCAACACCTTCCTGGATGCGCCCCGTGTGCTGGACGCGGGCCTGTTCCTGAAGGAGCACCCCAACGTGTTCTTTGCAGGCCAGATCACCGGCTTTGAGGGCTATATGGAGAGCGCCGCCTGCGGTCTGCTGGCAGCCCGGAGCATCTACGCCCGGCTGGAGGGCAGGCAGCTGCCCCCGCCGCCGGTGGATACCATGTGCGGCGCGCTGATCCAGTATCTGACCACTGAGAACAAACATTTCCAGCCCATGGGCGCGAATATGGGCATCCTGCCCCCGCTGCCGGCCGAGAGCCGCCCCCGTGACAAGCGCCTGCGTTACATGGCTGTGGCCGAGCGTGCCGTGGCCAGCTTCCAACAGTGGCTGGATGAAACTGGATTCTAAACGGGAAACGGGCTTGCCCTCTCCGTCATTGCTTCGCAATGCCACCTCTCCCAAAAGGGAGAGGCAACGCATATCCCAGATTCAGCAGGTGCTGACCATGGGCCGCAATCGGCTCTCCCTTTGGGAGAGCTGGCGCGAAGCGCCTGAGAGGGTGAGGACGCTGACCAAGAAAGGACGACGTTTATGAAAATTATCGTTGATATGATGGGCGGCGACAACGCCCCGCTGGCTGTGCTGGAAGGCACCGCGCAGGCTGTGAAGGAATACGGTGTGCAGGTCATCGGCGTGGGCAGCGAGGAGCTGGTGCGCAAGACGGCTGCCGAGCACAATATCCCGCTGGACGGCATCGAGCTGGTCAACTGCACCGAGACCATTGAGATGTGCGATGAGCCTGCAAGGGCCATCCGCAGCAAGAAGGATTCCTCCATCGTGGTGGGCCTGAACCTGCTGAAGGAGGGAAAGGGCGATGCCTTTGTCTCTGCCGGAAGCACCGGCGCGCTCCATGTGGGCGCAAGCCTCATCGTGCGCACCCTCAAGGGCGTAAAGCGCCCGGCCCTGGCCACCATGGTGCCGGCCAAAAACAAGGCCTATCTGCTGCTGGACTGCGGCGCGAACGTGGAGTGCCGCCCCGAGATGCTGGCCGCCTTTGCCGTGATGGGCAGCTGCTATGTCAACAAGGTGGAGGGCCGCACCGCACCCACCGTGGCGCTGGCAAACAACGGTGCCGAGGAGAGCAAGGGAACCCCGATGCTCCGGGAAGCCCACCAGCTGCTCAAGGCAACACCGGGCATCCGGTTCGTGGGCAACATCGAGCCCCGTGACGTGCCCAACGGTGATGTGGATGTGGTGGTCTGCGACGGCTTTACCGGCAATGTCATCCTCAAGCTGACCGAGGGCGTGGCCAAGATGCTGCTGGGGATGCTCAAGGAGATGTTCCTGGCAAACCTCGGCGGCAAGATCGCCTACCTGCTGCTCAAGGGCGGCGTGTCGGACCTGAAGCACCAGATGGACAGCGAGGAGTACGGCGGCGCACCCTTCCTGGGCGCAAAGCAGCCGGTCATCAAGGCCCACGGCTCCTCCAAGGCCAAGGGCATCAAGAACGCCATCCGGCAGGCCAAGATCTGCGTGGAAAACGACCTGTGCGGCACCATGCAGAGCGCGCTGGATGAGCTGAACAAAGAGTAAGGAAAGCGGCCTTGCCCTCTCCGTCATCGCTGACGCGATGCCACCTCTCCCAAAGGGAGAGGCAATGGCGGGTGACGGTCAGCTGGTGCTTTCCAGGGTGCTGTGCAGGCTCCCTCTTTGGGGGAGCTGGACGCGAAGCGGCCTGAGAGGGCGAGGATACCAAAAAGATTCAAGGGAGCTAAGAGATATGAGCCATCAGTTGGAAACAATTATTGGTTACAAGTTCAAGAATCCGAAACTGCTGGAGACGGCGCTCACCCACACCAGCTACGCCAACGAGAGCCGCACGCCGGTGCAGCACAACGAGCGGCTGGAATTTCTGGGCGACAGCGTGCTGCAGATCGTCTCGGCAGATTATCTGTTCCACGCCTACGCCGACCGGCCTGAGGGCGACCTGACCCGCATCCGTTCCAGCCTGGTCAGCGAGGGCGCATTGTTCCAGTTTGCGCAGGAGATCAACCTGGGCGAGTATCTGCGCCTGGGCCGGGGCGAGGAACGCTGCGGCGGCCGCACCCGCCCCAGCGTGGTGTCCGATGCCTTTGAGGCCGTCATCGCCGCCCTGTATCTGGACGGCGGCATGGAGGTGGCAAAGAGCTTCATCCTGCCCTTCATCACCGAGGGCAAGCACGCTGAGGCCGATTACAAGACCCGCCTGCAGGAGATCGTCCAGCAGAACCCCGAGGAGCGGCTGAGCTATGTGGTGGAGCAGGAATCCGGCCCCGACCACGACAAGCATTTCGTGGTGGCTGTCCGCTTCAACTCCGATAAGGTCGCCCGGGGTGAGGGCCGCAGCAAGAAGATGGCCGAGCAGCACGCCGCCCGCGAAGCCCTCAAGCTCCTGGGCGTGATAAAGGAAAAGTAAATGGTATTCAAGGAACTGGAGATCCAGGGCTTCAAGAGCTTTCCCGATAAGGTCAAGATCACCTTTGACGAGGGCGTGACCGGCGTGGTGGGCCCCAACGGTTCGGGCAAGTCGAACCTGTCCGATGCCGTGCGCTGGGTGCTGGGCGAGACCAGCGCCCGCCAGCTGCGCGCCGCCGGAAAGATGGAGGATGTCATCTTTGGCGGCACCCGGCGGCGGGGGGCCATGGGCTTTGCTCAGGTGCGCCTGACGCTGGACAACAGCAGCCACGCGCTGGATGTGGAAGCGGACGAGGTGACCATCGGCCGCAGGTATTACCGCTCCGGCGAGAGCGAGTACAGCATCAACGGGCAGATCTGCCGCCTGAAGGATGTGTATGAGCTGCTGCTGGATACCGGCATCGGCCGCGATGGCTACTCGGTCATCGGGCAGGGCCGCATTGCCGAGATCGTGGCGGCCAAGAGCAGCGAGCGCCGGGAGATCTTTGAGGAAGCCTGCGGCATTGCCAAATACCGCTACCGCAAAAACGAGGCTGAGCGCCGCCTTGCCGCTGCCGCCGAGAATCTGGAACGCCTGCGGGACATCCTGGGTGAGCTGGAGGCCCGGGTGGGCCCACTGGAAAAAGAGAGCGAAAAGGCCCGGAAGTTTCTGGAGCTGAGTGCCCGGCGCAAAACGCTGGAAGTGACCCTGTGGACGGACGGCGTGCACCGGGCCAAGGAAGCCGTGCGCCGTCAGGTGCGGGATTACGAGACAGCCCAGGCCGATTATGAGCGGTTCGACCGCCAGACCAAAGCCGCCGAGAGCGAGGCTGAGGAGATCCGGATGCAGGCACAACAGCTGACCATTGCGGTCGAGCGCCTGAATGGGGATATCCGCAGCATCACCGAGCAGATCAGCGGAAGCGAGAGCCGGATCGCCGTGCTGGAAAACGATATTGCCCGCAACGAGGAAAGCGCCGCAGACCTGCGGGCAGAGATCGCCGCCGGGCAGCAGGACAGCACCGAGGCCGCCGCCGCGCTGGAACGCCACCGCGCTGTGGCAAAGAGCATGGAGCTGGCGGGCCGGAAACTGGCCGCAGAGCTGGATGCCCTGAACGATGAGCTGGTGCGCCTGACCCGGGAAAACGACCAGAGCGGTGCCCGCCGGGATACCCTGCGGGGCGAGGTGGCGGCCCTGACGGCCCGGCACACCGAAGCGCAGGTGGCTCAGGCCGCCGCCGAGGCTGCTGCTGAGACGGCCCTGAGCCGTCTGCCTGCGTTGGAAGAAGCTGCCGAGGTGCTGGCTGTCCAGCGGGACGACGCGAAGCAGGATCTGGAGGATACCGTGCGGTACCTCACCACGCTGGCCGAGAATGAGCAGCAGCTCAAAAATATCCGGGCCGGTCTGGAACTCAAGCTGAAGAGCCGCCGCGCCGCGCTGGAGGAAGCCGACCGTGCCGAACAGCAGCTGAACCGGGAGCTGGATGCCGCCCGCCAGCGGCTTTCCGTGCTGCGGGAGCTGGAAAAGAACATGGAAGGCTACCAGAACTCTGTCAAGACCGTGATGCGGGCGGCATCCGCCCGGCGGCTGCGGGGCATCATCGGGCCGGTGTCCTCCATCCTGCGGGTGAAGCCGGGCCGGGAGGTCGCCATTGAGACCGCGCTTGGCGGTGCCCTGCAGAACATCGTGGTGGAGAACGAAGCCGCTGCCAAGGCAGGCATCGCCCTGTTGCGGAGCGAGAACGCGGGCCGCGCCACCTTCCTGCCGCTGGACACAGTCCAGCCCGGTGTGTTCCGGGGAAAACTGTCCGGCTCGGCAAGGCTGGCAAGCAGTCTGGTCCAGGCCGATGCACGGTACAGTGACATCGTGTCCAATCTGCTGGGCCGCATCATCGTGGTGGACGATATCAACGAGGCCTCCCGTGTGGCCCGGGACAACGGTTTCCGCAGCAAGATCGTCACGCTGGATGGCCAGGTGGTCAATGCGGGCGGCAGCTTTACCGGCGGCAGTGTCCAGCGCAGCGCGGGCTTGTTCACACGCAAGCAGGAGCTGGAGGAGCTGCGGGTCAAGGCTGCGAAATTGCAGAAGGAGTGCCTTACCGCTCAGGAAAAGACCGACCAGTGCAAACAGCAGGCAGATGCCCTGAACGCAGAGCTGACCGCCGCCAGCAGTGAGCAGATCACTGCCGCCAACGACCGTGTGCGGGCCGAAGCCGAGCGCAAGCGGCTGGAAGCCGCCATGGAGCAGGCCGAGACGGCCCTTGCCGCGCGGCAGAAGGAAATCGACACCCTGAACGCCCAGCTGGCTGACAGCCGGGAAAAGGCCGCACAGGCCGAAGCACAGGAAGCTGCGCTGGCCGGGGAGATCGAAGCAAAATCGGGCGAGCTGAACCGCATTGCCGAGGGAGACGATGCGTTCCTGACCCGGCAGCGGGCGCTGGCCGAGCAGGTGAGCGCCAAGCGGCTGGAACAGGTGAGCCGCCAGAAGGATGCCGAGCTGGCGCAGGCGCAGATCGAAGCGCTGGAACAGCGCACCCGGGATGCCGAGAGCCGGCGGGCCGCTCTGGAAGAGAGCCTTGCCGCCCTTGCCGCCCGCAGTGATGCCTGCCGGGCTGAGATCGAGGCCATCCGCAAGGCCAAGACCGACAGCCGGGCGGAGATCGAAGCGAAGGAAGCCGAGATCCGGAAGGCCACCGAACAGCGGCTTTCCTGCCAGCAGGCCGAGACCGAGGCACTGGCCCGGGCCCGCACTGCTGCCGACAGCCGCGAGGAGATGGGCCGGGAGATGGCCCGTCTGGCCGAGCGGAAAGCAGCCGCTGAGAGCGAATACGATGCCACCGCCGCCAAGCTCTGGGATGAATACCAGCTGACGGTGAGCCAGGCCGAGGAACTTTGCGTGGAGTTCGACAGCCTGCCCGCCCTGCGGGCGCAGGTGGCCGATCTGCGCAATCAGATCCGGGCGCTGGGCAATGTGAACGTCAGCGCCATCGAGGAATATCAGGAGGTCAGGGAGCGGTACGATGCCCTGAGCGCTCAGGTGGCCGATGTGGAGGGCAGCAGGAACGAGCTGACGCGGATGATCGCCAGCCTGTCCGGTCAGATGAAGGAGATCTTCACCGACAGCTTCCGGGCCATCAATGAAAACTTTGGCCGCATCTTTGCCGAGCTGTTTGGCGGCGGTGAAGCCAGCCTTGTGCTGGAGGATGAAAGCGATGTGCTTTCCTGCGGCATCGGCATTCAGGTGGCACCGCCGGGCAAAGTCATCAAGAATCTGGAAGCCCTTTCCGGCGGCGAGCAGGCGCTGGTGGCCATCAGCATCTATTTTGCGATCCTGGCCGTCAACCCGGCACCGTTCTGCATCCTGGACGAGATCGAAGCCGCCCTGGATGATGCCAATGTCAGCCGCTTTGCACAGTATCTGCGCCGGGTGAGCGACAAGACCCAGTTCATCGTCATCACCCACCGCCGCGGCACCATGGAGGCCGCCAATGTCCTGTACGGTGTGACCATGCAGGAGGATGGCGTGTCGAAATTGCTCAAGCTGGATCTGGAACAGGTTGACGCGACGCTGGTTTCGTAGGTATAATAGATTAAACCTCTCAGTCTCGCTTCGCTCGCCAGCTCCCCTAGTAGGGGAGCCCTTGGCATACCGGGCAGCACTGAGCGCAAATCGTGAAATGGCGGGTTTTGCCATCACGGATAGAAACAGCAAAACAAAGGAGAGAACCAATGGGCCTCTTTGGATTTGGCAAAAAAGAAAAAGATAAGATGAAAGACGGCCTCGAAAAGACCCGCACGGGCTTCTGGGGCAACATTATGAATACCCTCACCGGCAGCAAGATCGATGATGATCTTTACGATGAACTGGAAGAGCAGCTCATTCTGGCCGATGTGGGCGGTGAAGTGGCCATCAAACTGGTGGACAAGCTGCGGGACCGGGTGAACGAGAAGGGTCTGAAAACCGGTGAGCAGGCCAGCGATGAACTGCGCGACCTCATTGCCGATGAGATGCGCCCCGAAGCTGAGATGGACCTGAGCGGCACGCCCGCCGTCATTCTGGTCATCGGCGTGAACGGGGTGGGCAAGACCACCAGCATTGCCAAGCTGGCTGATTTCTATACCCGTCAGGGCAAAAAGGTCATGCTGGCTGCAGGCGATACCTTCCGTGCCGCCGCCAGCGAGCAGCTGGAGATCTGGGCCGACCGGGCGGGTGTGCCCCTTGTCAAGGCGGGCGAGGGCGCAGACCCCGCCGCTGTCATTTTTGATACGGTCAAGTCGGCCACCGCACGCGGCTATGATCTGGTCATTGCGGATACCGCAGGCCGCCTGCACAACAAGGCAAACCTGATGGCAGAGCTTTCCAAGATCAGCCGCAGTGTCAAAAAGGCCAGCCCCGAGGCAAGCCTGGAGACCCTGCTGGTGCTGGATGCCATCACGGGCCAGAACGCCATCAGCCAGGCCCGGGAGTTCTGCAAGGCGGCAAACGCCACCGGTATCATCCTGACCAAGCTGGACGGCACCGCCAAGGGCGGCTGTGTCGTGGCGGTCAAGCAGCGGCTGGGCCTGCCCGTGCGGTTCATCGGTGTGGGTGAGGGCATCGATGACCTGATCCCCTTCACCCCGGAGGGCTATGTGGAAGAGCTGCTGCCCCGGCAGTGGAAGCATTAAGTGTCGAACGGATCTGCAGTCGAACCTCTCAGGCCGCGCTTTGGCGCGTCCGGCTCCCCTGATAGGGGAGCAAAGTGCAGGAGCTCGACAGGGGCAGAGAGGAGAAAAAATATGAAAATCTGTGCAGCGACCGGCAACGCCGGTAAGCTCCGTGAGCTGCGGCGCATTCTGGAAGCGCAGGGCCACGAGGTGGTCAGCCAGAAGGAGCTGGGCATCACCATTGAACCCGATGAGACTGGCACCACCTTTGAGGAAAACGCCCTCATCAAGGCCGAGACCATCTGCAAAGCCAGCGGCCTGCCCACCATCGCCGATGACTCGGGCCTCTGCGTGGACGCGCTGGAGGGTGCTCCCGGTGTGTACAGCGCCCGCTACTGCGGCCGCCACGGCGACGATGAGGCCAACAACGACAAGCTGCTGGAGAATATGCAGGATATTCCGGCAGAACAGCGCGGCGCAAAATTTGTGGCCGCTGTCTGCTTCATCCTGCCCACCGGCCGGCACCTGACCTGCCGGGGTGAGTGCCCGGGCAAGGTGGCCTTTGCGCGCCTGGCGGGCGATTACGGTTTTGGCTACGACCCGCTGTTCATCCCCGATGAATGCGGCGTGGGCAAAGCGGAAAAGCGCCCCAACACCGAGGGACGCAGCTATGCCCAGCTCACCCCGGACGAAAAGGATGCCATCAGCCACCGCGGTGTGGCGCTGGCAAAACTGGAAAAAGAATTACCTGAATTTCTGAAATAAAAGGAGAAAAAATATGTTGACGAGCAAACAGCGCGCCATTCTGCGCGGCAAGGCAAACACCATGGACCCCGTTTTCATCGTGGGCAAGGGTGAGATCGACGAGACCATGATCCAGGGCGTGAAGGACTGCCTGGATGCCCGGGAACTGATCAAGCTCAAGGTGCTGGAAAGCAGCATGTACAATGCCCGTGAGGCTTCTGTCAAGCTGGCAGAGGCCACCGGTGCCGACTGCGTGCAGGTCATCGGCTCCAAATTCGTGCTCTATCTGCAGAAGAAAAAAGACAGCGCCTACGCTGACCTGCTGAAATGAGGCTCCTGCTGTACGGCGGCACCTTTGACCCGCCCCACAACGGCCACCTGAATAATCTGCGCGCCGCCGCTGCCCGGGTGCGCCCGGACAGGGTGGTGGTGATGCCTGCGGGGCTTTCCCCCTTCAAGCAGTCCACTGCCGCCCCCGGCAGCGCCCGGGTGGAGATGTGCGCGTGCTTCCGTGCACTGGAAGCGGAGGGGGCTGTCCCGGCGCTGTGCGTCAGCGGCTGGGAGGTGGAGCAGGCCGCGCTGGGCAGGCGCAATTACACGGTGCTCACGCTGGAAATGCTGGCCCGCACCTATCCGGAAGCCGAGCTGTACATGGCCATGGGCAGTGATATGCTGCTGAGCTTTGACAGCTGGCACCGCTGGCAGGAGATCCTGCGGCTGGCCCGGCTGGTGGTCACCAGCCGGAATGTGGGCGATGCGCCGGAGCTTCACGCCAAGGCAAAGCAGATGGACCCCACCGGGGCACGCATCCTGTTTGCACAGGTCGAGGCTCTGCCCATGGCCAGCAGCGACCTGCGTGCCCGCCTTGCAGCAGGGGAAGCGTGTGAAAATGAACTGCCCGCCCTCGTGCGCCGGGTCATCCGGCGGGAGGGGCTTTACCGGGCAGACAGAGGGGAAGGCAGAAACCATGAATCTGAAACAGGCAAAGGAGCTTGTGCGCGGCCGGTTGAGTGACAAGCGCTACGAGCATACCCTGAACGTGAGAAAAATGGCTGTCAAGCTGGCAAAGCAGTATGGTGTGGATGAGGACAAGGCCGCGCTGGCCGCCCTGCTGCACGACTCGGCCAAGGAGATCAGCAAGGACGAGATGCGCGCCATCATGCGGGCCCACCCGGAACTGGCCGAGGGCGGGGAAGAGCGCCCTACCCCGGTGTGGCACGGCATCTGCGCCGCCATCCTGGCCCGCACCGAGTGGGGCGTGGAGGATGAGGCTGTGCTTTCGGCCATTGCCTGCCACACCGCGGGCAAGCCCGGCATGAGCAGGCTGGATAAGATCGTCTATCTGGCGGATATGACCAGCGCCGAGCGGGACTGGCCCGGGGTGAACAAGCTGCGCAAGCTGGAGCGGAAGAATCTGGATCTGGCCATGCTGGCAGCCCTCAGGCAGACGAACGACTTTGTGCTCTCGCAGGGGAAGCCCCTGGACCCCATGTCCAAGGCGGCCTACGATGAGATCAAAGCAGAGGTGGATGCCCGGGCTGCAAAGGCCGGGTGAGCCGGTTTTTCTGCACACACCCTGCTCCGGAAAAGAATACCGATTGCAGATTGTGGGTAAGAATGCTATACTATGGAACATGACGACAGTCTCTGTCGGAATAAAAAAGCTGGAGGAACCGAACGAATGAGTCAAGGCCCGCGTCATATCAATACCGACCGCTCGCTGAACCGCCCTACGGAGCAGCGCCCCACGGAGGCTTCCGCCCTGCATCAGGTGTCGCTGTCCGGCCAGCCGGATTTCTTCCAGAACGAACAGCCCGCACCCCAGAAGCAGGAACCGCCCCGCCAGAGCGTGGGCGGCGGACGCGGCGGCAACGGCGGCAGTCAGCCGCCCCGGCACGCGGCCCCCGCTGATGCCCCCCGCCGCCGTAAAAAGAAGAAAAAGACCCCCGTTTGGCTGCCGATGGCCATGACGCTGGCGGTGCTGGCCGTGATCTCGGGCGTGGTGGTCTACGCCGTGAACATGATGAACAAGGTGGAGGAGAACCTGAAGCCCGAGGAGAATGCGACTTCGCTGGTGGAGGAAATCCAGACGCTGGAGGAGTACAAGGGCGATGTGGTGAACATCCTTGTCTGTGGCATCGACTATGAGGAGGGCCGCGCCTATTCCTCGGACGGCAGCAACGACGGCATGACGGATATGATCCTGTACTGCCAGTTCGATATCAAGGGCGGTGCCCTGCGGATGCTGCAGATCCCCCGCAACAGCCTTGTTGCGACCCAGAACCGCAAGATCACCCTTTCCAACGGCAAGACCTACGCGGCCACCAACTACCAGATCAACTCGGTGGCCCTCTCCAACGGCGGCGACATTGCCGCGCTGGCGGAGGTTATCTATGATCAGTACAAGCTGCCCATCGACTACTATGTGACCATTGATATGCAGGCACTGGTGGAAATGGTGGACAACTTCGGCGGCATCGAGGTGTATATCCCCCACGATATGTCCTTTGCGGGCAGTGTCCTGAAGCAGGGCTACCGCAACCTGGACGGCGCATCGGCAGAGTTTTTTGTCCGCTGCCGCCACGGCCAGGGCTACGCAAACTCGGATATCGACCGCCTGAACATGCAGCGCTACTTCTATGCCGGCCTGTTCAAGCGGGTGCGCAGCATGGGCGTGACCGATGTTATTGCCCAGCTGCCCCTGATTTTCAACAACTATATCCACACGGATATGGATCTGACCACCATTGCCAAGATGCTGGTGTCCTTTACCCGCATCGACAGTGCGAACATCATGCTGGCCCAGACCCCTGTGTTCATGGGCGTGCCCAATGTGGGCAAGACCAGCAGCTTTGACGGATACTCCTGCGTGGTTCCGGATGCCGGTTCCATTGCAGAGCTGCTGAACACCTATTTCCGCAATTACACCGGCCCCGTGAGCGCCGAGGAAATGAACCTTGTGACCAACAACTGGCCCCACGGCACCGCTTCCACCAGCGCCAACGTCCAGTTCGTGGGACAGCTGGACAAGGAGTCCGATGATGCCATCCTGAGCGGCGATACCGATGTGGCGGGTGCGACCACCACCGACGGCCAGGCCGCGGGACAGTAACAAACCAGAGAGGAGACTTTTATGGAAAACAAGATCGACAGCAAGACCCTTGCCATTGAGATCGCAAAGATCCTGGACAAGAAAAAGGCCCAGGATGTCCGTGTGCTCAAGGTGGAGAGCCTGACCGTTCTGACCGATTACTTCGTCATTGCTTCCGGCACCTCCACCACCCAGGTGGGTGCTCTGGCCGACGAGGTGGAGTACGAGCTTTCTCAGAAGGGCATCGAGCCCTACACCACCGAGGGCTTCGACTCCAAGAACTGGGTGCTGCTGGATTATTCCAGCGTCATCGTGCACGTCTTTGTGCCCAACACCCGCACCTACTATGATCTGGAACATCTGTGGGCCGATGGTGAGCCCATGGATATCTCGGAGTATCTGACCCCGGAAAACAGTCTGTAAGCTTCCCTGCCTGCAAGGGCGGCTGCCGAATATGAGGAGTGATTGAAAGCTATGAAGTATGATTACAAGGCCGTTGAGGCCAAGTGGCAGAAGGTGTGGGAGGACGAAAAGACCTTCCATGTCGAGATCGACCACAAAAAGCCCAAGTTCTATGCGCTGGTGGAGTTTCCGTATCCCTCGGGTGCGGGCCTGCATGTGGGCCACCCCCGCAGCTATACTGCCCTGGATGTGGTCAGCCGCAAGCGCCGCCAGAACGGCTATAACGTGCTGTACCCCATGGGCTGGGATGCCTTCGGTCTGCCCACCGAGAACTTTGCCATGAAGAACCACATCCACCCGGCCATCGTCACCAAAAAGAATGTGGATCACTTCCGTGAGCAGCTCAAGGCGCTGGGTTTCTCCTTTGACTGGGATCGCGAGATCAACACCACCGACCCCGAGTACTACAAGTGGACCCAGTGGATCTTCCTGCAGCTGTACAAGCACGGCCTGGCCTACAAGAAGGAAATGAACGTCAACTGGTGCACCGGCTGCAAGTGTGTGCTGGCAAACGAGGAAGTTGTCAACGGCGTGTGCGAGCGCTGCGGCAGCGAGGTGGTGCACAAGGTCAAGAGCCAGTGGATGCTCAGGATCACTGCCTACGCCGACAAGCTGATCGACGGCCTGGATGGTCTGGATTACATCGAGCGCGTTGCCACCCAGCAGAAGAACTGGATCGGCCGCAGCCATGGTGCAGAGGTGAAGTTCGGCACCACCGCAGGCGATACCCTGACGGTTTACACCACCCGCTGCGATACCCTGTTCGGCGCTACCTACATGGTCGTCTCCCCGGAGCATGCCATGGTCAGGGAGTGGCTGGAAAAGGGCCTGCTCAAGAATGCGGATGCCGTTACGGCCTATCAGGCAGAGGCTGCCCGCAAGAGCGATTTTGAGCGCAGTGAGCTGAACAAGGAAAAGACCGGCGTGAAGCTGGAGGGCGTGATGGGCATCAACCCCGTCAACGATAAGCAGATCCCCATCTTTATCTCTGATTATGTTCTGTCTACCTACGGCACCGGTGCCATCATGGCTGTGCCCGCCCACGATACCCGCGACTGGGAGTTCGCCAAGAAGTTCGGCCTGCCCATCATCGAGGTGGTCAAGGGCAGCACTCCCTCTGATCTGGACGAGGCTGCCTTTACCGATGTTGCCACCGGTACGCTGGTCAACTCCGGCTTCCTGGACGGCCTGTCTGTGGCAGATGCCCAGAAAAAGATGATCGAGTGGCTGGAAGCCAACGGCAAGGGCTGCGATAAGGTGAACTACAAGCTGCGCGACTGGGTGTTCAGCCGTCAGCGCTACTGGGGCGAGCCGATCCCCATGGTCAAGTGTGAAAAGTGCGGCTGGCAGCCCCTGCCTGAGAGCAGCCTGCCCCTGACCCTGCCCGACATCACCGACTTTGAGCCGGGCCCCGATGGTGAGTCCCCGCTGGCCCGCCACACCGACTGGGTCAAGACCACCTGCCCCTGCTGCGGCGGCCCCGCCACCCGCGAGACCGACACCATGCCCCAGTGGGCCGGTTCCTCCTGGTACTTCCTGCGCTACATGGATCCCCACTGCAAGGACGCTCTGGCCTCCAAGGAGGCGCTGGAATACTGGTCTCCCGTGGACTGGTACAACGGCGGCATGGAGCACACCACCCTGCATCTGCTGTACAGCCGTTTCTGGCACAAGTTCCTGTACGATATCGGCGTGGTGCCCACTGCCGAGCCTTACCAGAAGCGCACCGCCCACGGCATGATCCTGGGCCTGAACCCCCACAGCTTTGTCAACCTGCCCGCTGACGAGCAGGAGAAGCTGCTGAAGGAGTATGGCAGCCAGAAGGCCGCCGAAAAGGCACTGGAAGAGAAGTACGGCGAGATGGCACGCCATCCCATCGTCAAGATGTCCAAGAGCCTGGGCAACGTCATCAACCCCGACGAGGTGGTGGACCAGTACGGTGCCGACACCATGCGTCTGTATGAGATGTTCATGGGCGACTTTGAGCAGGCCGCACCCTGGCAGACCTCTGCCATTGCCGGCTGCAACCGCTTCCTCGACCGCGTGTGGGCGCTGTCCGACAAGCTGGTGGAGGGCGAGGGCTATCGCCCCGCCATCGAGACCCTGATGCACCAGACCATCAAGAAGGTGGGCACTGACATTGAGAGCCTGAAGATGAACACTGCCATCGCCCAGCTGATGACGCTGGTCAACGCCCTGTACGACAACGGCGGCGCGACCAAGGCCGAGCTGGAGACCGTTGTTCAGCTGCTGAACCCGTTTGCTCC
>ENA-OQJZ01000591-OQJZ01000591.1-human-gut-metagenome-genome-assembly--contig:-NODE-591-length-15203-cov-4.634272_pt1 | contig 15203 bp, 14 predicted proteins | sample MGYA00242618_ERZ504785 | MGnify/ENA primary metagenome ERZ504785 (study PRJEB26092, sample SAMD00036354) | human gut metagenome | host: Homo sapiens | study: EMG produced TPA metagenomics assembly of...
ATCAGAGCACGCCCAGCTCTGCAGAGGTTCTGCAGAGTTTGGCCGCCCGGCTGCGGGTGTCTCCGCTGTGCCCTGGGCCGATGTGAGCCGCTACTGCAGCCTGAAGACCACCCCCATCCACGACAACTATTTCTTTGTGGATGACATGATCGAGAAGCCCAAAAAGGGCCAGGAGTTCAGCAACTACTCCATTCTGGGCCGTGTGCTGCTGACCCCTGAGATCTACGATATCCTCGCCCACACCAAGCCCGGTGCAGGCGGCGAGATCCAGCTGACCGATGCCATGGCCGAGTATGCCCGCAACTGCGGCGGCATGACCGCCGTGGAGTTCACCGGCACCCACTACGACATGGGCAACAAGCTCCGCGTGGTGGAGGCTCAGGTGGAGCTGGCATTGCAGCACCCCGAGATCGGCGAGGCTTTCCGCGCCTACCTGAAGGAGTTCTGCAAGACCCTGTAACTGTCACTTTCCTTTCCATGACCCAAGACCGCTCTGCCGCCGGGCAGGGCGGTCTTTTGCTGCAATAACCCCGGCAAGAAATTGGTTGATATAAAACAGATCCTGCGGTATACTGGAATGGATTGTTTTTATTGAAAGATCGTGTCAAAGAGAAAGCGAGGTTTTTTCATGGCAAATGCCGACCGCAGCGCGGAGCAGTTCCGCAAAATGACGGAGACCCCCATCCCGAAATTGATCCTGAGCCTGGCGGCTCCCACGATATTGAGCATGCTCATCACCAGCATCTATAATCTGGCCGATACCTTTTTTGTAGGCCAGATCTCTACCAGCGCATCCGGCGCGGTGGGCATCGTTTCCAGTCTGATGGCCATTCTCCAGGCGCTGGGCTTCATGCTGGGCCACGGCTCCGGCAGCATCATCAGCCGCAGCCTGGGCAGTCAGAACACCGATGCCGCCACCCGGTTTGCTTCCACCAGCTTCTTCACGGCGCTGGTGTTCGGCGGCATCATCACAGCGGCAGGCCTGCTCACCCTGCCCGATTTTATGATGCTGCTGGGCAGCACCGAGACCATCCTGCCTCATGCCTGCGCCTACGCGCGGTACATCCTGCTGGCCGCTCCCATTATGATGTCCAGTCTGGTGATGAACAACATCCTGCGCTATGAGGGCAAGGCCAGCTTTGCCATGATCGGCCTGGTCACCGGCGGCCTGCTGAACATTGCGCTGGACCCGCTGTTCATCTTTGGGCTGGGTATGGGCACCGCCGGTGCGGGCCTTGCCACGGCCCTGAGCCAGACCATCAGCTTCTGCATCCTGCTGTCCATGTTCCTGCGGGGCAAAACAGTCAGCCAGTTCCGGATCACGGCAGTCACCCACAGCCCGGCGGAGTTCGGCACCATCCTGATGACCGGTATGCCCAGCTTTGGCCGTCAGGGCCTGAACAGCATTGGCGGAATGCTGCTGAACATCGCCGCCCGGGGCTATGGCGACGCTGCCGTGGCCGGTATGAGCATCGTTTCCCGCATCTTCATGTTCATTATCTCAGTGGCCATCGGCACCGGGCAGGGCTTTCAGCCGGTGGCAGGCTTCAACTATGGTGCCAAAAAGTACCATCGGGTGCAGCAGGCCTGCCTGTTCACCATGGCAGCCAGCTTCTGCTTCCTCTCTGTCATTCTTACCGTCTGCTGGTTCAATGCCGAGACCCTCATCCGCCTCTTCCGCGATGATCCCGAAGTCACCGCCGTGGCCCTGCCCGCCTTCCGCTACCAGTGCTTTGCCATGCTGCTGCAGCCCGTGATCGTGGCGGGCAACATGCTGTTCCAGTCCATCGGCAAATCGGGCCGGGCCACCTTTCTGGCCTGCTGCCGTCAGGGCGTGTTCTTCATCCCGCTCATCCTCACCCTGCCCCGGGCCTTTGGGCTGCTGGGTGTTGAGATCTGCCAGCCCATCGCCGATGTTCTCACCTTCTTTGTCACTGTGCCCTTCCTCTTCCCCTTCCTGCGTCAGCTGGTGCGGATGGACGAAGCTGAGGCTGCCAAGGCCTGAAGCGCCCCTGTAACAAAACTGTAACCATAACCGGACGTTCGATTGCAATTGAACGTCCGGTTTATTCGTATTATAATCAGGATAGGAAAGTTAAATTCTGCCAAACCTGTGAGGTACGCTTATGAAACGTTCTGTTCTCCGCATCGGCTGTGCAGTGCTCAGCCTGTCTGCCGCGGCAGGGCTGCTGGCCTCCTGCTCCCTGCTGCCTCCGGCCTCTCCCCTGCCCGATTCCAAGCCCGCCCAGGCTGAGGAAACGCCCGGCCCCGCTGCAGCTTCACTGGACGACGGCAAGCTGCGCATCCTGTACAGCAACGGCTCCAACGGCGGCAATACCGTGCTCTGCGGCAATACCGTGTTGTATCAGGCCGCCAGCAGTGAGACCGTGTATCTGGTGCCGGATACCCTGACCGGCACCGCGCGGTACTATCTGCGGCAGTGGTCAGCCCCCGGCACCCCCACCGGGCGGGCAACCGCCCTGTGCGACCGCAGCGGCAAGGAGATCCTGACCTTTGACCGTGCCTACGATGCTGTCCTGACCGGCAGCCTGCTGGTCCTGACCGCACCGGAACAGATGGCCTATGCCCCCTGCAACAACCACGCCGAGGGCGATTGCCGGGTGATCGATCTTGCCACGGGCGAGGAGCTGGCTGTGCCCGAAAACGCCTACGGATGCAGCGCAGCAGGCAGCTATCTGGCCTTTGAAGTCTGCAATGTCCCGGCAGACTATGTGCAGGAAAACGAATGGGGCGATGACCTGCCCCTCTACTGCGCTGTACAGGTGCAGGATCGGCAGGGCGGGGTGGTCTACCAGGCAGAGCTGTCTGCCCTTTCCAACTTCTACGCCAGCAGCAGCGACAGCTCTGCCCCCACCGACTGGCTGGTGGTGAGCCACTACAACGAGGATGGCACGACGGGTGCCGACAGCCTGTACAACCCCACCACCGGCGAGGAGCTGACCGGTTACCAGCAGTACACCGGTACAGGCACGGTCAGCCTGTACAACAACGGCAGATACCAGCTGGTGGATCTGGTCAGCACGGAGCAAAGCGCCGTGCTCTGCGAGTATGACCAGCCCATCCGGTATTATGTGCCCGGCGCGGCAGTCACGGAGCCAGATGCCTCCACCCCCGAAATGGCGGGGCGGTATCTGTTCCACGACCTGCTCACCGGCGAGGAGAAAGACCTCTACGATGCCAATACGGATGATGCCACGTTGGCCATCTATGCCGTAGATGGCACCGTGCGGGTGTTCGACCTGCAGACTGGCGTTCTGCTGACCGATACCACCATCGACCCGGTGGAAAATCAGGTGCGCGCCCATATTTACCCCGAGGGGAACGGCTGGGCCTGGGTCGAGCAGGATGACAATGACAACTACGACGCAACGGCCATCCACATCTGCGGGCCGGACGGCATCCACAAGACCCTCGATCCGGCCAAGCTGAATGAGACCTACAACTACTACTCGCCCCTGCTCTCCACTGAGGACGGCATCTACTTCTACGGCTGCTACAATGGCCCCGGCAGCAGCTGGCTCTACGATGTTCTGGACAGCGACGGCGATGTGGTGGTAAGCGGTCTGCGCACTTGTGCCGGGTACTACGCCAACAGCGTCAACGGCCTGCCCGAGGGCGTGTTCGCCGCCGTCAAGGGCTTTGAGAGCGGCTGGATGGACCTGACCGGCCAGTGGCTCTACGCCGAGAGCATCTTCGCTTCCAGCAACGACGAAATGGACAACGGTTTCTTCTAAGGAGGTTTTTCCATGCGTACTGTCAAAATTTCCCGCCGCGCGTTCCTGACCGGTCTGGGTCTGGCATCCACCGCCGCCCTGCTCTCTGCCTGCAATACCGTACCTGCCTCCTCTGATTCGGGGGCGGCACCGTCTCAGCCGGATTCTGAGGCACCCTCCTCTTCTGCCGCCAGTGAAATGCCCGCACAGCCCATCCTGAGCGTGGATGAATTCCCCATTACAGATGGCAGCACGGCCTGCATCCCGCTGATCGCACAGATCATGGCCGACACCACCGGGCTGGATCTGGAGACCGCCCGGAGCGCCGTGACCACCAACACCACGGCCCAGGCCTGGCGCAACCTGGGCCTGTACGGCAACAATTACGGTGATTCGGTCAAGCTTATCATCGCCTACGAAGCCCCGGAATCCGTCAAGGAGGAGCTGAAGGCAGACGGTGACCCGCTGGAGCAGAAGGCCATTGGCCGGGACGCACTGGTGTTCATCGTCAACGAGGACAACCCCGTGCAGAGCCTGACCCTGCAGCAGCTCAAGGACATCTACGCCGGAACGATCACCAACTGGAAGGATGTGGGCGGCAAGGATCAGGAGATCATTGCCTTCCAGCGGCGGGCGGACTCCGGCAGCCAGACCCTGTTCCAGAAGCTATTGATCCAGGGCGGCCCGCTGATGGAGGCCCCCACCGAGCTGGCCCCCACCGCCATGGGTGAGCTGGTGGACAGCATTGCAGAGTATAACAACTCCGCCAACGCCATCGGTTTCTCGGTCTACTACTACATCGACCAGATGTACTCCAAGCCCGGTCTGCGGCTGCTGGCCGTGGATGGCGTGACCCCTTCCAACGAGACGATCGCCGACCAGAGCTACCCGCTGTGCAACGAATTCTATGCCGCCATCCTGCAGGATTCCGCTGCCGACAGCCCGGAGCGCAAGATCTACGAATGGCTCTCCACCGATGCAGGCCGTTCCTGCATTGAGCGCTCCGGCTATGTAGCCGTCCAGTAATTCCCAGAAAATTCGGCACATTTCATTGACTTTGCTCAAATCCTTTGCTAAACTTAAGAAAAGTTTGTCAGCTTTTTTCGTTTCACGATCTTGAGCAAAGGAGATGCCGCATCATGTCCCATCCTTCCGACACCCCGCACTCCTCCCACGTTGAGAGCCGCAGCCGCAAGGCACTGCGCAGCTACATCATTCAGGCCTCCACCCTGCTGGAGATCGTGCTGTCCGGGCTGGTGCTCATCGGCCTTCTGCTCAGCTTCATTCCTCTGCTCAAGTGGATGCCGGGCCTGCTGTTTGATGGCAACGATGTAGAGATCCGCGGCTTCCTTGAGCGGGCGCTGGACATTGTCATCGGCGTGGAGTTCATCAAGATGCTGGCCAAGCACAGCCCCGGCAGCAGCCTGGAAGTGCTGCTCTACGCCATTGCCCGCCACATGGTAGTCGGCCACGAATCGGCTCTGGACAACCTCATCAGCGTGGGTGCCATTGCGTTGATCTTTGTCGTGCGCAAGTTCTTCTTTGTGCCAGCCTTTGGTGCCCACCTGCCTGACGGCAAGCCCGCCCCGGACCTGACCCCCAACCAGAGCGGCATCCCCGCCGAGGAGTTCCGCACCCGCCTGCGCCAGCGCATCCATGCAGAAGCTCTCGCCGACGAGGAGGACGACGAGGACGATGAGACCGAGGAAGTATAATCCCCCAGATACAGCAAAACGAGGACAGCCATTGGCCGTCCTCGTTTTTTTGCTTCAATCGTCGTAATGTCCCTTGCACTGGTACACCTCGATCAGATCATTTTCAATGCGATAGACCAGCCGGTTCACATCATCGATCCGGCGGCTCCAATATCCGCTGAGATTTTCTTTCAGCCCTTCCGGTTTTCCAATGCCTTCATACGGGCTGCGCGAAATATCCTTGAGCAATGCGTTGATCCGTTTCAGCGTCTTTTTATCCTGAGACTGCCAATACAGATATTCCGCAAAGGCCTGCTCTGTGAAGGTGATCTTACTCATGTTCCATAGCCTCAAGCTCTTCCAGCGTTCTCGTTACAGTCTTTCCCTGACGCATTTCCTCAATGCTGTCATTCAGGGCGGCCATATTGGATGCACTATAAAAGGGATCCATCGAGACTTCAAACGGAATGCGTTTTTCACGCGTCATCTTCTTGGCCAGCATGGTGATGGCTGTTGTCATCGAAAGGCCCAGTTCATTGCAGATCTCATCAAAATCCCGCTTCAGGTTCTCATCCATCCGGACACTTACCGTCGTCATACTCTCACGCTCCTTTGTCACTTTTATTATATTCATATCGTGCAACATTGTCAATACATCGTTGCACAGATTTGCACAAAAGAAGCACCCTGTACATTTCTGCACGGGGTGTTTCTCATCACTGCATCTTAAAGTTCAGATTCATGCGTTGGTCTCGCCGCCCTCAACGACCAGTTCATCCTCATAGTCAAGGCCGTAGGTATCCACCAGCGTCTCCTCGTAATCCTTGTGGAAGAAGCTCTCCTCGCCCAGGCTCTTGATCTCGTCGTTGATCCAGTCCAGCAGGGTGGTGTTGCCCTTGCTCACAGCGGGGGCAATGGTATCCTGGCTGCCCAGAGAGGGGATGCCCACCGTGTAGCCGGAGTTCTGCTTTGCAAAGGCGATGACCTCGGTGTTGTCGTTGGCCCATGCTACGCCATTGCCGTTTTCCAAGGCGTTCTTGGCGGTTGCGTAGGAATCATACTTCTGCAGGGGAATGTCGGGATATTCCTTGGTCAGGTAGGTCTCGGCGGTGGTGCCGGAAATGACGATCATCTGATCGTCGGCGTTCCAGTTGTCCAGACTGGTAATGACATTGCTGTCGGGAGAGATGACACCCAGTGCAACATTCATGTAGGGCAGTGCAAAGTCCACCTCCTCGGCGCGCTCGGGCGTAACGGTGAAGTTTGCCAGAATGATATCGACCTTGCCGGTCTGCAGGTACTCAATGCGGTTGGCGGCTTCCGTGGAGACGAAGTTGGCTTCCACGCCCAGATCCTCGGCCAGGCGGCGGGCGAAGTAGACATCATAGCCCTGATACTCGCCGTTCTCATCCACATAGCCAAACGGGTTCTTGTCGGAGAAAACGCCGATGTTCACGGTGCCGTCCGCCTTGATCTCGTCCAGCGTGCGGAACACGTCACTGCCCGCAGCTGCGACAGAGCCGGAAGCGGCAGAAGAGGAGGATGCGCTGCCGCCGCAGGCAGAAAGCAGGGCGGCGGTGGAAACTGCGCCCAGACCCAGCAGGAAGGCACGGCGAGAGATCTTGTTAACTTTCATGGTGGTAACTCCTTTCCTTTCTTTCCCATATAAAAATCTATCCATGATCTGTGACATCATTTCACAGCATCAGACAAAAAGGATCAAAGTGGAAATGGGCTGCTGCGCATTTCTCACTGCTTTGCAACCGCATCAAAGGTGAAGGTGCGCAGGAAGCGCTGTGCACGTTCGGTCTGCGGGTGGTCGAAGAAGTCTGCCGGGGGCGCTTCCTCCACAATACGGCCATCGTCCAGAAACAGCACCCGGCTGGCAATTGCCCGGGCAAACTGCATCTCGTGGGTGACGATCACCATGGTCTTGCCCTCACGGGCCAGGTCGAGCATGACATCCAGCACCTCGCGCACCATTTCAGGGTCAAGGGCGGCGGTCACTTCGTCAAACAGCAGGATCTCGGGGTGCATACAGAGCGCACGCACAATGGCGACACGCTGCTTCTGACCACCCGAAAGCTCCCGGGGGTAGCTGTTCTTTTTGGCCAGCAGGCCCACGCGGTCCAGCAGGGCCTCGGCTTCCTGCTGCACCTCAGCCCGGGGGCGTTTCTGCACCTTGGTGGGAGCCAGCAGGATATTTTCCAGCACGGTCAGGTGCGGGAAAAGCTCATAGCTCTGGAACACCATGCCGATGCGCTGGCGCAGGGCCGCCAGATTCTTGCCGCCGTAGGCGACCGTCTCACTGCCCAGCTTCACCCGGCCCGCCTGCACCGGCTCCAGACCGTTCAGACAGCGCAGCAGAGTGCTTTTGCCGCAGCCGGAAGGCCCCACCACAACGATGACCTCACCGGGCTTGACGGCAAAGCTGACATTATCCAGAACATTGGTCTTGTCATCGTAGCTTTTTACCAGATGGTCTACAGTCAGGATCGGCTCTGCCATAACAGTCACTTCCATTTCTTTTCGAGGTAACCGGCCAGCAGGCTGATGGGCCAGCAGGCCAGAAAATACAGGATAAACACGGTGAGGTAGATGCCAAACGCCGCGTTGGGGCTGGCGGTGCGGTTGGCCTCAATGATCTGCTGGGCCACCTTGAGCACCTCCACCACACCGATCATCAACACCAGGCTGGTGGTCTTGATCATGCGGGTGATGAGGTTGATGGACAGCGGGATGAGCCGCCGCACCGTCTGGGGGATGATGATGTACCAATAGGTCTGCGCCCGGCTCATGCCCAGCGCCTCGCTGCTCTCATACTGATGCTTCGGGATGGCGATGAGGGCACCGCGGACGAGGTCGCTCATCTCGGCCGTGCCCCAGAGCACGAACACGATGACCGCCGCCGTCTCGCCGGAAAGATCCCAGCCAAAGGCCCGCGTGGTGCCAAAATACACCAGAAAGAGCAGCACCATCTGGGGCATGATGCGGATGAATTCCAGATACACCCGGAGGATAGCTTTCAGGATGGGACTTTTAAAAGTCATCAGCACACCCAGCAGGATGCCCAGCGGCAGGCTGAGAAGGACAGACACAGTGCTGATCTTAAGCGCCACGCCCAGACCGCCCAGCAGGCGAACCATATTTTTGCCCTTGAGCAGGACTTCAAGACCCAAATCCGGCATAGCGCAGCCTCCTTTCCAGCCAGCTGCCCAGCAGGGACACCGGCAGCAGGATGATGAGGTAGAACACCACCAGCAGGAAAAGGTTCTCGGCCGTCTTATAGTACAGGCCGATGAGATCCTTTGCCGTAAACATCAGATCCATCAGGCTGATGGCACTGAACACGCTGGTCTCCTTGAGCAGGAAGATGATATTGGCCATAAAGGCCGGCATACTGATGGAGACCGCCTGCGGCAGCACCACATAGTGCATGGTCTGCAGCCGGCTCATGCCAAGACTCAGGGCACTTTCGGTCTGGATGGGTTCAATGGCTTCCAGCCCGCTGCGGAAGGCCTCGGCCATGTAGCTGCCGCCTAGAAAGGCAAGGCCTGCAATGCCGCAGAGCTCGGCGTTGGTCTTGATGCCGATCTTGGGCAGGCCGTAATAAAGAAAGAACAGCTGGACCAGCAGCGGCGTGTTCCGGCCGAGCTGGATATAAGCACCCACGATACGGCGCAGCACCGGCACTTTTTCGTACTGGAGCACGGCGCAGACAAGGCCCACAAGGATGGCCCAGAAGATACCGGCCACACCCAGACGCAGGGTGAGCCAGGCCGCTTTTTCATACTGCAGCAGATATTGCACCATCACATTCCAGTCCATGTCTGTTCCCCTCCTTTTCTCCTGATCTTGCGGATGTTTGTTTCCGTTGGCCGTATGATATACCCATTTTCCCAGAATGTCAATAGGTTTATAGGTTTTTTTGTCACACAAATTCCGGTCAGATTGATAAACAAGCTATTCATCGCTGATTTTTCACTTCTGCTTTTCCACGCAAAAACGCCGTCTCTTGCCTTTTTGCACAAGAGACGGCGGGATGTTTTGGTGATTTAGTTTTGTTTTTCGAGAAGCTGGTCTACCTTTTTCTGAATTTCTTTGTTGTCGCCCTCATAGTTGATTTCTGATAATGCAAAGCAGCACTCAAATGCAGAATTACCAATCGTCGAGATCTCTTTTCCCAAAAATACCGTTTTCAAAGAAATACAGTTCGCAAATGTATGCGGTCGGATCTCTCCCTTTATCTCTACTCTTGCCCGGGTCAACTTCTCACAGTTTGCAAAAACGCAGTCATCTTCCAACTTTACATTCTTTGGAAGGTCCAGTTCTCGCAGTCCGGTACTTGCAAATGCCGAATTAGAAAGCTCTAGCCCACTATTCTCCGGAAACTCTACCTTTTGCAACGCAGCACAGCCAAAAAAAGCTGACGCACCGATTTTGATCAGCGATTTTGGCAGCTGCACAGATTTCAGATTATAACACCCTGAAAATGCGGCAAAGCCAATCTCCGTAACGCCTTCCGGGATACTCACCGATTCCATGGTGGTATTATTTTTGAAGCATCCTGAATCAATTTTGGTAAACTTCCCGCTGGGCAGAACAACATCCTTTTGCTTGCCGGTATCGTAGCTTTTCAGCACGCCATTCACGATCAATGGATTCTCTTTTTCCGGCACGCTGGATGCTGGCGGCTCCGGTTCACTGGAAGAAGCCGATTCCGAGGGGGCGGGCACTTCCTCCGGCTGAGAGGGAGCCGGTACCTCACTGGAAGCGGGCGGTTCCGCAGGCGCGGGCATCTCTCCCCCGCCGCAGGCAGAAAGCAGCACGGTACCGCACAAAAACAGCGCTGTGCACAGAACGGACCTCCATTTCATAGCGAGTCTCCTATTCTGCCCCGCAGGGGCCATCTTCTTTTTTTCAGAACACCTTGCGGCACTCCACCACAAGGCCGACCACCCGCACCTGCACCCGTTTCAGATCATAGATTTGGGGCTGATGCACGGGGTTGAAGCTTTTGGGGGTCAGGACCACAAGGCTCCCCTCCTGACGGAAATATTTCACGGTGGCTTCATCGCCGTTGACCATCACCACGGCAAGCTGGCCATTTTCCACCTCCGGCTGTTCCCGCACCAGGATCTCATCGTTTTCCGCAATGCCCACGGCATTCATGCTGTCGCCCCGGACACGGAGCCAGAAGTACCGTGCCCCGTCTTTCCGGGTGATGGGGATGTAGCCCTCAATGTTTTCTTCCGCATACATGGGCAGGCCCGCACGCACCGTGCCCAGCAGCGGAGCCGTGAGAGCGGGATCGAACGGGACAGCCCCTTCGGGCAGCTTCCGCTCCTCCTGCACCGATGGGACGGCTTCGCCCAGCAGCTCCCCCACCGGCACACCGAAATAGGCAGATACTCTGGCCAGCGTCTCGCCCGAGGGGGTCGCCCCGGTGTTTTTCCATTTGGTCACTGTGGAGTTGCTCAAGCCCATCTCCTGCGCGGCCCGGCTGCGGCTGATGCCTCTGGCCTGACACAGGGCCGTGTAGCAGTCATAAAACACAAATTTTGCACTCCTTCTTGTGCAGAACGCCGGTTTTCTAACCGGATTCAGATTTTTCCTTGACTTTCTGAATTTAATCAGATATCATAGTCTCACAAGCTGATTTTGGTTAGATTTTATCCACCAAACCTTCTGCGGTCTTTTCACAATCTTACCGGAAACTCTAACCAAAGTCAAGCTTTTTGAACGCAAAAACCACGACAAAAGGAGTGAAACTGTATGATCGAACGTCAGATCCATTTATCCTCGGGCGGCGGGGCTGCTTTGCAGGGGTACGACGGCCTGCTCCGCTTCGGCTACACCAGAAACCGGGGCATCTACGCCCTGCGGGTGGAAGCCGACGGCGAGTGGCAGGGCATGACCCTGCGGGCCTTCTGGCACCTGCCGGATGGGAACGCTGCCCCCTCCACACTGGTGGTGGACGGCCTTGTGGAGGTGCCCGCCCTCATCACAGCTGTGCCCGGAGAGGGCCGCATCACCTTTGAGGGCACCGATGGCACCCGCACCCTGACCAGCGCGGACGTGTGCTACTGCGTGGCCGAAAATTCCGGCACGGAGGACAGCACCCTGCCCCAGCCCGGCACGCCCGCCTGGCAGGCCCTGCTCGACCGGCTGAAAGCAGCTGTGGAAAGCGGTGCATTCCGGGGCGAAAAGGGGGAACCCGGACCACAGGGAGAACCCGGTGCCGCAGGACCCACCGGCCCCAAAGGAGAGCCCGGCCCGCAAGGCCCAAAGGGAGAACCCGGCCCCCAGGGCCCAAAGGGTGACCCCAGCGATCCCGGCCAGTGGGAGCTGCTGGAAAAGGTGTCCCTGAACGCCGCCGCTGCCAGCTTTGAGCGCACCTTTCCCACCGAACTGCAGGCGCTGAAGGTGCTGTTTCAGGCAGGCAGCAGCCAATCCAAGGGCACGCTGCACTGGGTTTGCAGCACCAGCGATGGTACCCAGCTGCTCAGTGCTTCTGCCCCCTGTGCTGCCAGCAGCTCGATGTCCAGCCCGCCCACCCGCACCTTTGCCAGCTTTCAGGCACTTCCCTGCTTCGGGCAGTATCTCTGTTTTGCCGCATCCGGCACCACGGGTGCACCGCCTGCGGTCATTCTGCCTGCCGGAAGCAGCGGCCAGAATGTGGATGCCAGCCAGAAGCTCGGCAGGCTGACCCTGACCGTGGACACCAACGTCCGGCTTGCCGCCGGTGCCACGATCGAGCTGTGGGGCGTTCCGGCCTGAGCGGGAACACCGAAACCGTTTCTGACAGAACTTTCGGTAAAATTTCTTTCACTTTCCATAAAATTTTTGTGTTTTGCCTTGATGCATCTTCCATATTTTGTTATACTGGTTAAAAAGCGGAAAGTGTGGAGTCGGCCATGGATGTCCCTGTTCGGTTTATCGATTCGATCATCAACAATCCCCTGCTGATGCAGTTTCTTGTGCATCGGTGGTTTTTCCTGCTAGAATATGACCCCCGTCTGGATCAGCTGCGGGTCTACGATACCCGGAGCCGCACGCTGGAGACACTGGATGCCTACCTTGGCTCCGAAAAGCCGGAGCACGCCACGATCTTCGCGGAGGACCGCTGGAAGATGCGTGCCCTGCTCACCGGTGAGCTGTTCGGCCCGCTGGAGATGCGTTTTGTCTCGCCGGAGGGGGTGTATTATTCCCGGGAGGTGGATGCCCGCCCGGTCGAGGACCCCGCCCGCGGCACGCTCTATGTAGGCTACGCTAAGGACATCACCGACCAGAAGAATCAGACCCAGGAGCTGCTGGAGCAGGCCCGCCACGATTCCCTGACCCAGCTGTATAACAACCGCACCGGCAAGGAGCTCATTGACCGCTATCTGCAGGCCAAAGATCCCTATGCCTCCTGCGGAATGCTGGTCATCGACCTGGATTTTTTCAAGAATGTCAACGACCGCTATGGGCATCTGTTCGGCGACAAGGTCCTGCAGGAGTTTGCCCGGATGCTGCGCACCCTGTTCCGCTCCAGCGACATTCTGGTGCGGTTCGGCGGCGATGAATTCGTGGTGTTTCTGAAGGATATTCCCAACACCACCCTGCTCCAGAAGACCCGCCAGCTTTCGGAATCCGTGCAGCAGGTGAAGTTCTGGGAAAACGATTACCGGATGACCTGCAGCATTGGTGCCTGCTTCCTGCCCGAAAACACAGCGGGCTATTCCTTTGACCAGCTGTTCGAAAACGCGGACTGGGCCCTGTATCAGGCCAAGCAGAATGGCCGCAACCAGTATGTGTTCTGCGACAATCTGCGGCGCTATGCCCAGGCGGTTCCTGCCGCCCCGGAAACGGCCGATATCGATGCACGCTACCTGCACAACGACCTGATCTCCACCGCCTTTGAACTGTTCGAGCTGACCCGCTGGATCAAGCCGGACGGCACCGTGGTCTACCCCGACCAGTTCCTGCAGCGCAATGCACAGGCCGGGCACCGGCTGCTGCCCATTGCGGTGAATGCCTCGGCGGTGCTGGCCCGGGAGGATGCCCCCACCCAGGAGTACAGCGAAATTCTGGAAAAGCACAACATCAGCGCCCGGATGCTGGAGATCGAACTGACCGAGACGGCGGTGGTCTCGGAGTACGACCAGGTGAAGCGCCTGCTTTCCTCCTTCCAGAGCGATGGAATGCAGACCTCGCTGGACGATTTCGGCGCAGGCAGTTCCCTGCTGAACAACATAGTGGATATCCCGGTGAACACCATCAAGCTGGACAAGCTCTTTCTGACCCGGTGCAGCTCCAACGCGCGGGGCACCGATTTTCTGCGGGAGGTCGTACATCTGGTCAAACGGCTGGGCTACAACGTCATCTGCGAAGGCATCGAGACCGAGGAGCAGGTGCAGCTCCTCCGCTCGCTGGACTGCGACGGCGCGCAGGGCTTCTGGTTTTCCAAGGCCATCCCGGCTGAGGAGTTCGAGCGGCGGTATCTCTGCGACTGAGACAAAAAAACACTCCCCTTCGGGCGGAGCCGTGCGGCACACGGTCCTGCCCGAAGGGGAGTGTTGCTGTTTAGAAAGAATTATACCGTGGTCTCGACCCGGGGAGCCCCACCGGCGATCTCTTCTGCCGTCAGGGGGGCGGCCTGCGCCGGGGCGTTCAGGCGCTCCTTGGCGACTGCCAGCATCAGCTTGATGCGGTTTTCCTGGTTGACCCGGGTGGCGCTGGGGTCGTAATCGATGGGGGTGATGTTGGCGCTGGGATACAGGGCGCGGATCTTGTTCACCATGCCCTTGCCCACGATATGGTTGGGCAGGCAGCCGAAGGGCTGGGCACAGACGATGTTGCCGTAGCCGCCCTGCACCAGCTCGATCATCTCGGCGGTCAGCAGCCAGCCCTCGCCCATCTTGGCCCCCAGCGAAATGATGCCGTGGGGCTTTTCCACCAGCTCCTTGAAGGGGCCGGGGGCATAGAACCCGGCATCGGCTGCGGCCTTGAGCATGGCGCGCTCCACGCTGTCCAGCCAGTTGAGCAATTGATCCGTGCCCATCTTGACGGCCAGCTTGCCGCCGTAGAGGACATGATCCTCGCCCATATTGAAGATGCAGTACTGCACAAAGCCCATCAGGCCCGGGAAGTTCACCTCACAGTCCTGGCTCTCCAGGAACTTCTGCAGGTCGTTGTTGCCCAGGGGGCTGTACTTGACGTAGATCTCGCCGACCACACCCACCTTGACCTTGGGCACCCGGGTCACGGGGATGGCCGCAAAATCCTTTGCAATGAGCTGGAAGGTGTGCTTCATTTCCCGGGCAGTAAAGCCCTTGCCGGCCAGCAGAACGCGGCCCAGACGCTCGACCCACAGATCGACCATCCGGTCAGCGGCACCCTTTTCGTTCTCGTAGGGAGCCACCTGATTGCGCAGGGCACAGAGCATATCGCCGTAGAAAATGCAGGCCAGTGCGCGGCGGGCCAGCGGCAGGGTCATCTGGAAGCCGCTGTCTTTTTCCAGACCGGAGAAGTTCAGGCTGGCAACGGGGATCTGGGGATAGCCCGCCTTGACCAGAGCCTTGCGGAGCAGGTGGATGTAGTTGGAGGCACGGCAGCCGCCGCCGGTCTGGGTGATAAGCAGGGCCGTATGATCCAGGTCATACTTGCCGCTGTTCAGGGCGTCCAGAAACTGGCCGATGACCAGCAGGGCCGGATAGCAGGTGTCGTTGTGGACGTATTTCAGGCCCAGCTGTGCCACGGCACTGCCGCAGTTGCCCAGGATCTCGCACTT
>ENA-OQJZ01000594-OQJZ01000594.1-human-gut-metagenome-genome-assembly--contig:-NODE-594-length-15107-cov-2.973453_pt1 | contig 15107 bp, 16 predicted proteins | sample MGYA00242618_ERZ504785 | MGnify/ENA primary metagenome ERZ504785 (study PRJEB26092, sample SAMD00036354) | human gut metagenome | host: Homo sapiens | study: EMG produced TPA metagenomics assembly of...
AGGAGGATGCGCCGAAAAAGCCGGAAACAGCACTCCTCAAAAGGCAGAGAATTCCCATATTGGCCAGAGCAGTAACGGCGGCAAACAAATATGCCATGTTCCGCCCGGTTCTGGCCTGCTTTGGTTTTCCGATTCTAAGGTAAAAGCTCATGAGAGGCTGGCTTCCATCTCCGATTCCCTGTAAAAGCAGCTGTACGATGGCTACCACATAGGATATCACTGCATAGGCGGCCACCGCAGCCTCACCTCCATACACATATGCGCTCCGGTTAATCAGCATGATTACAATAAAGGGGGAGATTGTAAGGCCGAATGGCGATACGCCTGTACCGGCAATCCTGAGCATCTGCTTTTTCTTTAATAAAAAGTGTTCTTTCCGGATTCCTTTTATTCTGGATCCCATGAATAAAATACAAGGGACCACTGTAACCCCCTGCCCTATGACGGTGGCGGCCGCGGCGCCCGCCACACCCTTGTGGTATACAGCTACAAACAGGAAGTCCAGCAGGATGTTGGTCAAAAATCCTCCAATCATGGATCCCATGGCTGTCACTGCCCCTTCATAATTTCGAATCAGTGGTGCAAAGCCGGTTGCAAAGAGCTGAAGCAGGGAACCTCCAATCAGAATACGGATATATACCATGGCTTCTCCATACACGCTGCCCTCTGCCCCTGACAGTCTGAGGACCGGGCCGCATAATGCAAACAGGACAGCCATAAGCAAAAGCCCTCCCAAAAACAGGGTGGTAAGAGTATTTCCCAGGCACTCTTCCTCCCTCTCCCGGTCTCCTTTTCCACGGTAAAGGGATATCCAGACAGCGCCTCCCATGCCGATACCCGTTCCCACAGCCTGGACCAGGGCAGCCAGCGGATAGGCAATATTCACGGCGGCAAGTCCAATGTCTCCTATGTTTCTCCCAATAAAAAAGCCATCCACAATCGTGTAAAGTCCTGAAAAGGCAAATGCAAGCATGGACGGAAGTACTGCTCCTATAAAACGTCTTAACATGACAAACCTCCCATTATTTGATACAATGAGAATAGTATAAACCTTAAAGCTGCTTGAAAGTCAATCTGTTTTTAATAAGGTCCCCTGTATTGAATGGAAATTGATAGGGACTTTTAATAAGGAGGAATACCTTGAAACACATCAGCCGTATAAAGGAAGTGTCAGAACTGTTCCATTTGCCGGCTTCGGCCCTGCGTTACTGGGATGACGAGGGATTGATTCGCTTTGAAAGGTCAAAGGACAACCATTACCGCTGTCCCACTTCCCAAACCATGCTGGATATATGTGATGTGATTTTTTACCGCAGCCTGTCTCTGTCCATCAAGGAGATAAAGTCCATTCCTGGCATGTGCGTAGAGGATGTGGACCACACCCTGGAGACAAACGCAAGACGGCTGGAGGACCAAATCAGGCAGATGCAGATGACGCTTGAAAAGCTTCAAACACGGCGCTCCATGGTCCAGCGCATTATGGACCTGGAGCGGACTTCGTTTCAGGTCCTGAGGGACCTTCTCCCTGCCATGAAACTGTTTTCTCCTGAGGACAGGGAATCCCTGGAGACCTATGTACAAGATCCATACCAGTCCTCCATTCTGATTAAACCACAACAAGGCCAGGAGATAGAGTATGGTATCTTCCTGGCCTGCCCGGATTATGATTTGGGAAACAGTGTCATCCTGCGGGACCAGGACGCCGAATCCAGGCTGTATCTGAAGGGGCTTCTCAAGGTAAATGCCCAATCCCCGGACTGCAATAACGCAGGAGCTTTCCTGGAAGCCGCCCAGTCCATGGGATATGGCTCAGGACAACTGACAGGCCGTTATCTGCTAACTGCCTGTGACGGGTACCGCTGCGATTATTACGAAGCCTGGCTTGAGATATGGGACAATGGATAATGAGTTGTCAGCTGACAATTTTCAGATATTCCCTGGATGTGAGTATGGTCAGGTTCATGGCTGACAGCAGATTTGTGACAAACAGGACAAATATCCGTATCCTCCCACCCATACACCCGTAATCGTATTATCTTCGGTATCCAAATTAACGTATATTCTGGAAATGCTGTTTAGATTATGCCCCTGTTCAAAGATATACTGGTCCTGTTTTGACACGTACCTGTATAAATAGCAGGCCAGGGCACAGTTGGAGGTGCCGGTTGCGGATTCCTCATCTATGCCGTAAAGCGGGGCAAAATTTCTGCATATGGCAGTCAGACCCATCTCCTTTGCCAGGGAAAACGCATGGATGCCGATGCATTCTTTCTCACGGCTTAGTCTGGTGATGGCGGAAAAATCAGGCGTCATCCGGCCCAGAATCTCAGGGTCCGTTACCGGAAGTATAATATCTTTTAATCCTGTGGACACGATTTGCACAGGTAAGGCATCCGGGATACCGTCAGAATCAAAGCATGCCTTCACATCCCCTTTATCCAGTCTTTCATAGAACTCCGGGATATTCTGCTCCATGAATATCAGACCGCTTTTATCCACACGTATTCTCAATATACCGCATTTTGTCTCAATGGTATACTCCTGTTTTTCAAGCCGCCCTAAATGCCGCAGCACAGTAAAAGTCCCGATTGTGGCGTGACCGCACAGAGGAACTTCGCCCACAGAGGTAAAGTATTCTAATTTAAAATCAGCCAGCTCTGAATCAGCGACAAAGGCGGTCTCTGAATATCCCATAAGAAGGGCGATTTCTGTTTTTTCTGCTTCATTCAGGCGGGCCTGCTGCAATACCACACCCGCCTTGTTTCCGCCTCTGTTATCTTTGCTGAACGCATTTGCCACATAAACATCCATTATCATTCTCCTATGCGGAACATAATCCTGTTCCTAAACTCCTGCGCCTTGCCGTCATTCCAATCATGGACAGGTCTGTAATAGCCCGCAATCCTGCTGTAAACATCCGCAGCGCCATTGCATTTCGGACACCTCTCCTGTCTGCCGGGCAGATAGCCGCAGGTCTGGCAGATGGTATAAACAGGAGACAGTGTGAAACAGGGAATATGGTGTTCTGTAATCATACTGCTGAGCAGATCCCGTGCCTTTTTCCAGTCCTCCAGTTCCCGCTCCATATACACATGGAATACAGTGCCTGTGGTATAAAGAGGCTGCAGGGAATCCTGGTTTATGAGTGCACCCTGCAATGTGCCGTCATAATCCGCCGGCAGTTTGGTGCTGTTTGTATAATAGGGGGTGTCCCCTTCGTGTCCGGCTGTCCGGATCCCGGAAAAACGCTCACGGTCCAGCCTGGCGAAACGGAAGGTAGCTGACTCTGCGGGCGTTGCTTCCAGGCCGTAGAGATTACCGTACTCCATCTGGTATCCAATCAGCTTTTCACGCATATGGTTCAGGACAGAGACAGCAAACTTCTTTGTCTCCTCTGATTCCAGGCCGGCTTTCAGCCACTGCGCATTGAGCCCTGCTTCATTCATGCCGATGACGCCGATGGATGAAAAGTGGTTGTCAAAATCAGTGAGGTAACAGGCCGTATAGGGATAAAGACCATTCTTTAACAGGGTGGAGATCACATTCCGCTTAATGCTCAGGGAACGGGCAGCCAGGTCCATCATCTGGTCCAGCCGGGCATAAAACTCTTTCTCGTCCTTTGACTGGTACGCAATCCGGGGAAGATTGACCGTGACCACGCCAACGGAACCTGTATGTTCCCCATAACCGAAAAAGCCGCCAGCCTTTTTCCGCAGCACATGGAAATCCGGCCGGATTCCATCATAAGAAGTCCTTACATCTTCCGGTTTCATGCCATTTCCCATATAATTGATGAAATATGGGGTTCCGTAATGGGATGCCAGGGAAAACAATAGCCGGTTTTGTTCGTTGTCAGACCAGTCATAATCTGCTCCTATCCCATAAGCCGGAATAGGATACTGGAATCCCAGGCCATTGGCATCGCCTTCCAGCATGGTTTCCAGAAACGCCCTGTTTACCATGTCCATTTCCTTCTGGCAGTCTCCGTAAGTAAATTCCATTCTCCTGCCGCCCACAATGGCCTTTTCGTCAGCCATGTCCCCTGGAACCTTCAGGTCCATGAAAATGTGGGAAAATGGGGCCTGGGTACCCCAGCGGCTGGGAGTGTTGACTCCAAAGACAAACGCCTCCATGCATTTCTTAACCTTATCATAGGACAGGTTGTCTGCCTTCACAAAGGGAGCCAGGTAGGTATCAAAGGAGGAAAATGACTGGGAGGCAGCCCACTCATTCTGCATAATTCCCAGAAAGTTTACCATCTGGTTGCAGAGGGTGGCCAGGTGCTTGGCCGGAGATGCGGTAATCTTCCCGGTGATGCCGCCCAGGCCGTCTAACAGAAGTTTTCTGAGGGACCATCCGCAGCTGTAGCTGGTCAGCATGGATAAATCGTGGATATGGATGTCCCCGTTTACATGGGCATCGGAAATCTCCCGGTCATAGACTTCTGTAAGCCAGTAATTGGCAGTCACTGCGCCGGAATTGTTCAGAATCAGACCGCCTACAGAATATGTGATGGTTGAATTTTCCTTGACGCGCCAGTCCTCCACCTTTACATAGTTATCCACCACATCCTTGTAGTCCAGGATGGTCTTATCCAAATTCCTGATTTTCTCCCGCTGTTTCCGGTATAGTATGTAGGCCTTGGCCACATCAGTGTAGCCGGATTCCTCCAGGACTTTCTCCACGCTGTCCTGTATATCCTCCACGCTAATCCGGCTGTCTTTTATCTTCATCTGGAAATCAGATGTGACCCGGAGCGACAATAGCTCGATAATATCAGCCGTATATGATTTACCTGTTGCTTTAAAGGCCTTCTTGATAGCCAGCGTTATCTTATCCAATTGGAATTCCACGGTTTCCCCGTCCCTTTTAGCCACTAAAAGCATGTTCTTGTCTCCTCCTTGTTAGGCGTGATTCACTGTCGGTATAAGCAGATTTATTATATTATATCAAAGACATGGGCATAAATACAGCATCATTTCACCAGAATACGCTGTCCTTCCATCCGGCGTTTATTGGATGCCGTCAATGGCCTGTATCACCTCTTCCAGGGAAAGCCATTTATCCCATTCATACCCCGGCTTCTCTGAGGATGTGTCATAGACAGCCCGGAATGCCTGATTGTATTCCTCCTGCGTCATCATGACACCTTCCCATTCATATTGATAGATGGGGTTCCCCTCCTCATCAAACTGCACATGGGAGTTATCCTCAGCCCCATAATATCCGGAAGCAATGGGAAGCAGCCGGCCCGATTCCATACTGTACACAATATCGTAGTAGTAATCCATATTTCCCTCAGAGTTGCACAGAAGATTTCCGCGTTCAATATAAGAGAAATAGAGTCTGGACAGCTGCGTTTCATAGGCAGCCCCGTCTGCAAAACTGACTATCTTGCAGCCCGTTGCCTCGTCGATGCCGATTTCCACCAATTCGGGGATGTCGTCGTCATTGATGTAAATTAAATTATACCCCTGCCACTGACCGCTGTCCTGGGATTGGAGAAGGCCGGTATAGGCCTGCTGCCAGCCGGAGGCAGATACACTGGGCCTGCCTTTGCCCGCGCCCAGAAATCCCAGGACAGACTGTACGGTCTTTTCGGCAAGGGCCGAGTTGGCGTTTTCCGACAGACTTCTCTCCAGGGTAAAGCTGCCGTCAGCCTTTCCGCTGTAGATTCTCACCTCAGGATATCCTGTGCCTGTCTTTGGCCCGGAGGCCGGTGAGTAGCTGCATATGATGATGATATCATTGAAACCATCGCTGTTATAGTCGGGAAAGGATACTGCCTCCACCTTGTTAAACGTCTCGTTACTTCGTGTGTTGCCCTCATACACGCCGTCCAGAAGGCAAACTTTTTTTTTCTCCTTCTTTATCTCAAACATAACATCTGCAAGAGGATTTTGAAGGCTGTCCGGTTTATAGGACGCAAATGTGACGCTGCCCAATGGCTCCAGGGTCACATCAAACGTCTGGTCTTTAATCAGCAGATATCCGGCCTCCCCCTGGGCTGAATCAGCCGGTGCAGCGGTGCTGCCTATGGGATGCTCCGATGACTGCTCAGACTGGGAGCCCTCTTGGGTGTCAATCCTGATTTCCGGTTCGGCCTCAGTGCTTTGGGATTCTGCCTGTTCCGGGGACAGCGCATGGGATGGTTCCTTGTGCCCGCAGGCAGTCAATACACCGCACAGCGCCATGCAGAGTAAAGGTGCTGTCAGTTTTTTTGAAATATGTTTGTTAGTGATATACTTCATATTTAGTTACCCTCGTTTTCATATGTGCTTTGGTTTTTAAGATACAGTCAATATACAGTCAATATACAGTTAATATAGTTCAGTCAATCCAGTGTTTTCTGTCCCGCTACAAGTAAGAGCTTGTCCTGGTCATGTCTGTCACCAAATCCTGGTTATCCTGCTTCATCCGTTCCAGCAGAAGTTCAATGTTCGCTGTTTTTCCCTGAATGTTCTTAAATTCCTGTTCCGTAATACCTACCAGCTGGATAAACTCCGTCTTTCCATAGACAGAATCCTGAGACACCGCCTCTGTGTCCATGGTGGTTATCAGTGCCGTGATAGCTGAATCCGTCCCTACATGAAGGGATGTGCCGTTACCTGCTATATACTGGCTGGGGAGAAAAAACTGATTTTGGGTATAGGTGTAGCGGGCAAGATTTGAGAGCATATCAATTGCCCAGAGACAATCTTCCGGCTCCTTTTCCCTAAGCTTGATGGTCATCTCATAACCCCACTTATTCCATTCTCCGCCAAAGGACTCCTCATCTGCATAAAGCTCCGTCATTCCAAATGTCACGATATGCTTATATCCCTTGGGAGAATCATAGATGGAATAGCCGTCCAGGTAGCAGTCGCCGCCAAATATGGCCCTGGCCATCATGTTTGTGCCATAGTGCCTGGGCTCCTGTCCCGGGTAGAGCCGCTCAAATTCATGTTCAATGGTTTCCCAGCCCGGCGCCCATTCTTCGTTTTCTTTTACGCGTTTTAAAAATTCTTCTTTTGTCATTTGATTTCCTCACATGAGTTTTTATATAACCGTGGATGCAAAATATATCATCAGGAATATATCATCCGCGGATTCTATGAATTGCAGGAAGGACCGCAATGTGATACAATACCACACGGGACGTTTGACGGACCGTTTAAAGGGGACCGTATATGTAAAAAAATGTATGTATTGGAGGCTTTGTTTTTATGAAAAAGTGGGAAACGATCAGGGAGTTCATCATGATTACCTTTGCCACCGTCATTGTGGCGGCAGCTGTCTTTTTCTTCCTGATGCCAAGCCATGTATCGGTGGGAAGTATATCCGGTCTGGCAATTGTTCTGGGAAACTTTGTTCCCCTTAAGATTTCAGCAATTACCTTTATCCTCAATATGTTCCTCCTGGTTCTGGGCTTCCTGCTCATCGGAAGGGAATTCGGGGCAAAGACTGTTTACACCTCGTTCCTGCTGCCTGTGGTCCTGGCTGTTTTTGAGACGGCATTTCCGGAAAATGCTTCCATCACCAACGATGCGTTTCTGGATATGATATGCTATATCTTTGTGGTAAGCATCGGACTGGCCATGCTGTTTAACAGGAATGCGTCATCAGGCGGCCTGGATATCGTGGCAAAGCTTTTGAACAAATACCTGCATATGGAACTTGGCCGGGCCATGTCCATGTCAGGCATGTGTGTGGCACTGTCCGCGGCCCTGGTCTATGACAAGAAAATTGTGGTGCTCAGTGTCCTTGGCACCTATCTCAACGGAATCGTCCTGGACCATTTCATCTTTGGCTTTAACATAAAAAAGAGGGTGTGCATCATTTCCCAGCGGGAGGAAGAAATCAGGGAGTTTATCCTGCATCATCTCCACAGCGGCGCCACGATTTATGAAGCCATCGGAGCCTATGACGGCCAGCCAAGGAGGGAGATCATCACCATTGTTGATAAAAACGAGTATGTAACCCTGATGAATTATGTGCTGAAAACAGATAAGGATGCTTTTGTCACCGTGTATACGGTAAATGAAATCATTTACAGGCCCAAGCATTAACTGCAGCCCGGACATGGTTTTATTTCCATTTCCATCTTCTGTCTGATGTTGCCCGCATTCTCATGTTGCAAAGGACCTTTCACTGCTCTACCTGGCGGAAATCAGATACTTTACAATATAATGGTATGCACCCACTGTAAAAGCAGGTATGAGGATTATGTAAGACAGAATATTGAGCATGGTAAAATTATAGACATTGGATGCCTCTCCATATTCAAGAACATATCTGCACACCATGCCCAGAATGGTCATAAGGAGGGTCAGAGGATAGACAGCCCTCTCTTTTGCCTTCCCGTAAAGGCCTGCAAATCCCCAACCTATGATTCCGTAAGAGCAAATCAGCAGATAAGCCTTGGTGAAATCCAGGGGATATGGCTGGCTTCTTATGGGAAATGTAAAACAGCCCGCAAAGGCAATATAAAATAAAAGCAGACCCTTTACCATGACAGGATGGCGCATAAGAAAATGATTTATGGATTGGGCCGTCCTGTTTCCGTTTGTCCGGTTTTCTGCATTTGGTTTTTTTGCCGCCCTGTTCTCCGCCATTCTGCGCCCTGACAAAAAACACAGGATGCTTATGATTAAAATTACGATGATGAAAGATAGGATACTGACCATACACGTCCTCCTCCCCTGCTGCTGGTTACCATGACAGAACTGAATGACAGACAGCATCACGGCGCCCATGAAAGAAGGCGTTCCACTGCACTGGCAGACATATAATAGCATTCATTGATACTTCTCATATCGTTGGCAATATTATAGACAAAGGGGGCTGTCCAGATGACTGCTGTCTCCTCCTTTTGATAACACGATATAAACACATCCATGCCTTCCTTCCTGTAAACTGACAGTACCGCGTCAGGGGGATCTGGCGGCGGTTCCCGGTCCGGAAGAAAGGCCCAGTTCCTGCCGGTCATATCAGCAAATAACTGGTCTATCACCGGATTGGAGGTGGTGAAAAAATGATTCCGGTTTTTAAACTGTACTTCCACTGTGTCCCCGGACGGGCGTGAAATGCAAAGCAGGGGAATACCTTCTGCCGCCATCCAGTTTTTTTGCGACATGTATTCAATGGTTTCCCGCCCGTTCCATTTTCCCGTTACATTCCATGAATCTGTAAAGAAGGAATCGTCATGGTCCAGGGTAACCGGACGTTCCGGGGTGCTGTATGCCAGGCGCCCCTGATCGGTGCTTACCAGCAAAAGACTGCTCTTTATGTAGCCCTCTGCCGTATCCATGAATGCTGCAAGGGCGTCCGGATCTCCGAAAAAGCCTGTCCTGTCCTCCTGCTGGAGTGCGAAATCTGCTGTGTGGGAGTGCGCTTCCACTGTTTTTTTATCCGGACCTATGTAAAAGATACGAATGCTGTATGCGCCATATCCCTGGTTCATATAAGGTGAATATTCCATGAGATAATCCGCCCCGTTTTCTCTGTAGAGATACAGCATGGTCCAGCCTGCATGGGCCACACTGTAGTCATGCTCCCAGATGACCGGGGAATCAGCCGATTCTCCCGCCAATACCTTAAGGGAGGCATATTGTCCTCCTGATGCCTGGAAATCAGCCAGTCCGGCAGTGATGCGCTCCGGTTCTCCATCATGGTCCAGATCTGCAAAGAATATAACGTCCGCGTCCGTTCCGTATTCCATGGGGCAGAGGGTTCCGGCGTCCGTCAGCAGCTCCGGTTTTACTGTGATTTCAGGCAGTGATTCTGACGCTGTTTCCGGCGCCGGCGCCTCGGACCGGTATTCCATGCCTTCCGGCAGGGCAGGCTCACGCGCCATGCTGCTGGCTGCAGTGGGAGATATTGTGCCGCCGCATCCGCAGAGGAGAACAGTCACAGCAAGTATTGTCACGATTGGGGACCATATCATTTCTTTCCATCCTTTCTCTGCGCGTTTCATTTTTATACTAAAAGTATACTATAAGTGTGGGCAGAGAACTCTTAATTTTCCCTTGCAAAATTCCTAATATCAGCGGTTCTGCGTATGCCTGCCGGACGTTTTGCCCGAAAACATGAACAGAATCAGGGTGATGAATAAAAGAATGCCGATTATTACCAGCGCAACGGATTGGACGAAGGAACATGTTTCATGGTATTGTCTCATCTCGTCTCCCTCCATCCAGCCGCTGTACAGGTCCAGGGCATTTCCCAGGCAGTTATCTTCCAGCACATCACGGTCTGTTATGCGGTATGCCTTTTTTTCCTTATCAGTCAGAAAGCGGGCGGCCCCCTCGTCCCAGTAATATCCCACAGGAAGGGCCACCCTGCCTTTTGCAGGTATTCTGGTGATTGCGTTGTCCACCAGAGCCCAGGTTCTGGTTCCGTCCTTAAAAGTAATCAGGTAATACTGGGCATAATCCGCATACGGCCTCATCCAGAAGGTGGTCCACCGGCTCCGTGTAATGGCGGGGGCAGTGACCCCGTAGGTTGGGCTGCGGCTGCTGTAATAGCCGCGCTGCGTTGACGGCCGGGTTCTGTGGCTGATTTGTTTATAGATACCGGTTGCTTGAAAGAGAGAGGCATCTGCCTCCCATGCGCCGATATAGTTTTTCTGTAAATCCGATACAGAGGTCATGTACCCGGTCGGCTCCGTACAGGGGTAACCTGCCCCGTATTTCAGCTCAAAACTGCCGTTATCATCTTTTGACAGCACTTCCTCTGGGGTTACGGGAACGGCGGACCGGTACAGAAGTCCCTCAGCATTCAGCCGCGGAGCAATGGCAAGGAAGAAAATAAGCAGGACCACCTCTGCCGCAAGCATCCATAAAAGTCCATACCCCTTATCCTTTTTCATACCTTTCGTTCCTCCTGTCATCACTGGCTGTATGCCCGGATCAAGGTGTATCGGATCCTGAGGCATGTATTGTCATTTGTATTATACCATACAAATAAAATCCAGGACATAAAAAGGACCCCCGCGGTTTTGATGATGTGATGCTGCATCACCGCCACTGCGGGGTTCTGTTATGCTATGCCGGGTTTATCCTTCAATGGAGATATATTTCTTTTCTTCTGCCAGTGGTTTCGCTTCCTTTTTTGAAATGGACAGTCTCAGGATACCGTGCTTGAATTCGCCCTTTATATCATCTTCCGTCATATCTTCGCCCACATAAAAGCTTCTTTCGCAGGCGCCGGCATAACGCTCCTGACGGATATATCTGCCGCTCGTATTCTCCTGCTCGTCCTTATCCAGTCCTTTGGCAGCACTGATGGTCAGGTATCCGTCCCTGAGGGATGCCCTGATTTCGTCCTTTCTAAATCCCGGCAGATCCATTTCCAGTTCATATCCTGTATCTGTTTCACGGATATCGGTTTTCATCAGGTTTTTGCCTCTGCGTCCATATAATTTCTTCTCCAGCTTCTTCATATCCTTGCTGTCAAAAAAAGGATCCCTGAAAAATTCATCAAACATATTTTCACCAAAAATACTGGGCATTAACATACGTCATTCCTCCTCTGTTTTTTGTGGGGCTCCCGGAAACAGTTCCGGGAGCCATGTATGGTCAGGTCTGTACGTCATATTTGAGTTTAACCTTCGATTGCAATATACTTTTTCTCCTCCACGGCCGGTTTGGCTTCTTTCTTGGGAACCAGCATCTTCAGGGTGCCGTCCTCGAATTTGGCCTTGATGTCCTCCTGGGTCACTGCGTCACCTACATAAAAACTTCTGCTGCAGGATCCGCAGTAGCGCTCCCTGCGGATGTAGGTTCCGTTGGAATCCTTTTCATCCCTGCTGGAATCTGTTGTGGCCTGTATGGTCAGATAGCCGTCCTTGAGTTCCGCCTTTACATCCTCTTTCCTGACACCCGGCATGTTCATGGTTATCTCATAGCCATTCTCAGTATCCCTGATATCGGTATTCATCATATCGAATGTCTTGTGGCTGCCGAATGAGTAATCAAAAAAGTCATCCAATAAGTTTTCTCCAAAAATACTAGGCATCAACATATGTCATCTCTCCTTTATTTAATAATCTATGAGGTTGTTATATTGTACTGGAACCGCATAGGAAGGAAACTGTAAAACTTATCTCATCTCCTCTTACATTCCCTTCTCTATCTGTTCTATATGTAATATAACACGCGTTATTAGCAAAGTCAAGAGTCGAGTGCTAATTTCACACTTTTTTCACATTTCGTATTCATTTGGGCTGTTTTTTTCACTTTTGCAGATTTCCCGGTACGTATTTACACATTGGGCCTGACGGGTTCTGCCAGGGATTTAAAACCTTCCTCATGAAATCTTTATATTTACCTCATGATTTGGATATGGAATCTTTAAACCGTATGGTGCTACTATCATGTCATCCAAAGAAGTAATTCGATATATAAAGGAGGCGTATTGATATGAAGAAGGAATTCTGGAGTGATATGGCGGGTTTGGGAATTATGTTATTAGTCATGTTGGGAGCGGCTGCACTCCGGGCGTATATCTGGCTGTAACCCCTGCTATTGCCGTTTGACGGAGTGCGGATTTAACATCAATTTATCATTTTACATCCTGTGTTTTCCTTAAATCAGTCAAAAAACGTGAAATATTACAGGAAATCCAAAGATCTTACCATGGAAAAATCCATGCAGGGCTCCTATACTTATAACAACACCATATGACAAATCCGGCAGGAAACAGAAGCCGGTGATATGCAAAGGAGTGTAAGATTATGACAAGTATGTTAGTTAAGTTTGAACAGCCGGAACAGGTGGTAGATTTTGTGAATACGCTGAGCCATTATGACTGTGATGCAGATATCAAATATGGCAGCCGTATGGTAGACGCCAAGTCCGTTCTGGGAGTTCTTTACCTGGCGGTATCCCGCACAGTGGAGCTGATTCTTCACATTGATGAGGATGGCTCCGGGGATATAAAAAACAGACTTGCGAAATTTGCAGTATAGAAATTTGCAGTATAAACAGAACAGGATTCAAAAAAGCAGCCGGTTATGACTTAGCCGGCTGCTTTTGACTATCTGATTATAACTGTAATATTACAACTGTAACGGCGGCGGCGAACACGGCTGTATAGGCCAGCCCCAGAATTGCCAGACGCCAATATTCTTTTATAATTTTAAATGATTTCATACCGCATGCCTCCCGGATTTTATTTTATGCTTTTATTATTTGAAATCCATGTAAATTCCAAGAGGCACATTTAGTAAATTCTTTGTAAAACAGTGTCTGGATATTAGGTTTTACCTTGCAGCTATCTGTTCCAGTACAGTATCTCGCCGTCATATTCCATGGTCAGATATTCTGTGTCATCCTCCGTTATCAGGTGGAGCGTCAGGCTGTTTTGACTGTTCCCATGGTCCTCATAGGGCATGATGGAGGCAGTAATGGAACTGCCTGTTTCAGTGGATCCGCCTGTCTCCGTACACTGCCCCTCTCCACCAGTTCCGATGCCGATATAATACTCAATCTCTCCGTTATCGCTGATTTCCAGGCTGTTGCCCATATGCAGGCCGGTTCCAAACATTTCCAGCAGAGAGCCATGCTGCCGTAGTCCGGCATCTGTTTTCGGCCCGTTCAGGGTCCAGGAACCGGCGGCCTGACGGATGATTTCCTCAGAAACAACACGGGTCTCACTTATGCTCTCTTTTGCCGATGGTTCCGCTGCTTTTAAGCTGTCCAGTTCCACGTCAAAAGATTGGTCCTGGATGATGCTGCCGCCGTTTGCAGCCGGGACCGTTTCATCACCGGCAGAATCCCCGGCCCGGGTGTCGGAATAAATATGAATCTCCTGGTCCGTCCCGTTACCGTCCGTCTTATCCTCATCCGCCCTGCCCTCATCCGCTCCGGCAGACACTGTTCCTTCTGCCCCAACAGCAGCTCCATCCGCCCCGGTCCCCGCAGCAGGCTCTGACTTCAGGCCGCAGCCGGACAGAACCAGCAGCCCCAGCAGACTTGCGATGCAAAGTATTTTTCCTGAATTCCTCAATTTAAAATCCTCCCTCATGTAATCCATATAAAATCCGTCATCTCCAACGGTTATGTCTGGTTTTATTGTAAACAAAAAGGATGTAAGTATCAACTTAACATCCCTTTCATATATCTTAATTTTTCCGAAGTATATTTGGAAGTGGAAACCTCCGGTCATCAGGACAACGGCCCGGATGAAAGAAGAAAGTTGACATAAAAATGTTATGTCGACCACCGAGGGATTTTACAGCCCAATCCCCCCGGCCTGCGCCTAAAAATACCACTATTCAATAGGCGCCTGATAAAATCCGCCGTAAAAGTTTTCCGTTTTAATCATATTGACAATGACATGGGGATCCTGCTCCCGCATGAGATGCACAATGTCGTTCACCTCATAGGAGGACACCACGGTGTGAAGCAGATACATTTTCTTGTGACTGTAACCTCCCACCGCGTCCACACAGGATATGCCGTGTCTGTACTGTTTGACGTACTGGTTTATGATTTCCGGCGCCTTGGTGGTGGTAATCTGCAGTGTAACCCGTTCATACCTGTGATGGAAGGCAGAGATGGCTTTGGTGGATACGAACTGGAACAGGATGGAATATCCTGCGTACAGCCATCCGAACATGTATCCGAAGATGCAGAGAATCACGCAGTTGCCTGCAAATACATATTCCCATATGGACCTTCCTGTCTTATTGGAAACATACAGGGCAATGAAGTCCGTGCCGCCTGTGGAGGCATTTCCCCTTAAGGCAATGGCAATGGACAGCCCGTACAGAAAACCGCCGAAAACCACATCCAGCAGCACGTCATTGAACAGGGGCTGAAAGCTGCATATTTTCAGAAAAAAGCTGGCCAGGAACACCTGCAGCATGGAATAAAAGGTAAAACGCATGCTTATGCTTTTGCTGCAGAGGATGGCCACCGGTATATTGAGGACCAGCATTCCCAGGGAGGTGGAAATATTGTGCCCGTAGAGGGAGGCAATCCTGTCAATGAGGATAGCCACACCGGTAAATCCGCTGGACAGAAGGTTGGCCGGCCGTATAAATGCCTGGATTACATAGGTCTGCAGCAGGGCGGACGCCACGACAGCCAGGATGGTTATGAGCCTTCTCACCAGTATGTTCT